>Ga0209748_1000079_pt1 | contig 63132 bp, 74 predicted proteins | sample BarGraIncu00421A_FD_185490 | JGI IMG/M metagenome (GOLD analysis project Ga0209748, IMG submission 185490) | Arctic peat soil microbial communities from Barrow, Alaska - Barrow Graham LP Incubations 004-21A (SPAdes) (version 2) | ecosystem: Environmental > Terrestrial > Soil > Wetlands > Peat... | reverse complement strand
GTTATACAAGAAATATCGCTTCTGAAGGTCCGAATCCAGTTTGGATGCCTGGAAACCTAGCCAATCATAATCGCGTTCCCCTGCCACATGAATAATCTGATACTTGGTGAGTAAGTCCTTCAGTGCCTCCGAGACAATCTGGTTAATCATCAGACTACCTTGACTACCCCCAATAACCATAATAGTGTGCAGATCAGGATCTAGCTTTAGTTCTTTAACAGCATTTTCTTTCTTGCCGCCATAAATGTCGTCACGGACTGGATTTCCCGAGTAGATTAGCTTCTCACGATCGATGTCTTGGTAGCTCTTTATCGGATAAGATACGCAAACTTTATCCGCTCGCTTCGCAAGCAGTTTGTTGGCAAGGCCCATTACGCTATCTGATTCATGGATAACCAGCGGGTAATGTAACGACTTGGCCGCAAGTCCCACCGGCAGACTGACGTAGCCCCCCTTGGCAAAAACCACATCTGGATCATATCCAGAGATTATCTCTCGTGCCTGAAAATAACCACGGATAAAACGAAACAAATCCGCTATATTTTTGAAGAGAGTGCTCGGATCGATAAGGTTCAGTATATTGCTCTGGTGATAGCGGCGAAATTTGCCAGCACTAATTGCGGCATACTTGATACCGGTTTGCGGAATAAATTTACTCTCTTGTCCGTCCTCAGAGCCGACGAAGAGTATTTCAACGCTTTTATCTAGTTTGGTGAGCTCGGTGACGACCGCCAATACCGGGGATATATGACCGCCAGTCCCGCCGCCCGAGACGAGTATTCGCATTACTTCCTCCAATTTCTGAATGTTTCGAGATATTAAGCAGTATTCCACAAGCCGCTAGCAACATCACTAGAGATGTTCCGCCGTAACTGATAAATGGCAACGGCACACCAGTAAGCGGCATCAGTCCCAGAATCGCCAGAATGTTGATAAACGACTGCGCTGCCACCCAGGTGGTGATACCAGTAGCGACCAGTCGCGCATATGTGTCTGGTGCTTCCTTTGCTATTTTATATCCCCTGAGCACAAAAAGCAAAATAATGAAGACTATCATGCCCGCACGGATAAGCCCAAGCTCCTCAGAAATAATAGCAAAGATGGAGTCTGTCGCTGCTTCAGGTAGATAGTTAAATTTTTGGATTGATCGACCAAAGCCGAGTCCAAAGATACCACCACTACCGATGGCGACTAGTGCCTGGCGAATCTGATACCCAGCTCCGGTACTGTCGGTACTAGGATTTAGAAATATCGTGAGCCTAGCCATACGATACGGCTCTACCACAATCAGTCCCCACATCGCCGCCGCACCAGCCATGACCAGGCCTATAAGATGTGTCACACTAGCCCCAGCCACCAGAAACATGATACCAGCTGTCGAGACAATGACAGAGGCCGTACCCATATCTGGTTGGATTAACACTAGACCGGCGATAACGCCCACAATTGCCAGGAATGGCAACGTGCCACGATAGAGATCGCGCACATCATTCCCCTTTTTCTCGAACCAAGACGCTAGGAATAGGATGAGTGCGAGTTTGATAGGCTCCGACGGCTGCAGGTTGGTAAAACCTAGATTTATCCATCTAGCTGCGCCATTGTGTTTGAAACCAACTCCCGGTAAAAAGACTGCGATCAAGAGCCCGATGGATAAAATCAGCAATATCGGCGATATTTTGGCCCAAAACCGATAGTCTATCTTTGAAAAAATGTAGAGTAGTACTAGACCAATACCCGCAGCTGCAAGCTGTGTGAAAAAGTAATAATTACTCTGTCCAGCAACCATGCGACTCATCACCACGGATGCAGAAGAAATCATAATCAGACCGATGATAGTGAGAACCGCAATCAAAACAATTAGCACAAAGTCGGGTCGGCCACTGCCTCCCCTCCTCTGGTCGCGCTTAATCTGGCTCCTGGCTACTGGCATTTACTGCGGGCCTCTGCCGATAAGAGCTATGACGACACCTGCAAAAGCAGTGATGGCGCCGATTATCCAAAATCTCATGGTTACTTTTGTCTCTGGCCATCCACTAGCCTCAAAATGATGATGAATCGGCGCCGACAGAAAGACTTTTTTGCCATGTCGAAGTTTTTTTGAAACTAGCTGGATGATGACAGAGAGTGTTTCGCCGACGAAAACGAATCCGATGATTGGCAATACCAAGGCAGTATTGGTAAGCATTGCAACTACGCCCAGAGTAGCTCCCAGCGCTACTGCGCCAGTATCACCCATGAAGAAACGAGCCGGAAAGATATTGAACCAAGTATATGCAAGTACTGCCCCAACAATGGTGGCACAGAAAGCCGCTATGCCAAAGTTTCCCTGGAAGAAAGCAATGATGGCGTAGGCGCCGAATGATGCTGACAACAGCCCGCCAGAAAGTCCATCGAGTCCATCAGTAATGTTGACCGCATTAGCAGTAGACGTTACCACGGCGATGAAGAGTGGTATGTAGAGCCAGCCGATAGTCAGATCGCCCCAAGCCGGAATGTGGATGATGTTAAATCCAAGTTTGTAGTAAAACCACCAGGCGCCAATACTAGCGAAGAGCAGTATCCAGGCCATCTTGAATTTACCCTTAATGCCAGCAATCCCACCTGGTTGAATACTATAATAATCGTCAAGCAGACCCATAAATCCAAGGGACACAAGCGTAAATAGCGGTAGCCACGTCTGTGCTCTGTCAAAGTTGAACACCAATGTGATTACGGCCACAACGCCCCATATAATTATACCCGCCATAGTTGGGATATTTCTTCTGTGCTTTGCCTCATGCAGTTTATGAAAAACCGGCGCTGCATCCTTGCCCCCTCCTATCCAAGCTGTTTCGTGAATTTGCTTCCACCATTTATATTTGTAGGCAAAGTAAGTGAATATCGGCGTAACAAGCAGCGCCAAGACAAAGCTGCCTGCTGACATTGCAAGCAAACGGATTATCTGCGGCATTACCGCCAGCTCATTTATAGTGATAAGTGGATTACTCATAGTTTTCCTTTCTTATTTTGCCACATTGGTCCTTGCCTCACAAGCAGTTCAGATGCGTTGTCCGAGTTTGCAAGAACATATTTAACGGCTTCTTCGGCGAAAACGCCATTCTGAGAGCCTTTGAATAAGATGACGTCACCTGGTCTTACCATAGAAACCAGGTATTCCCCTGCCAACCTGGCAGTGGCGAAGGCCTTTACGGGTGCTTTCTTTTTTCTCACCGCTGGATACATATACTTACCGGCAGTATCACCAATAATAATAACTTCATCAGCGGCTTTGGCGGCTAGTTCCCCTACTTCGCGATGAGCAATCTCGGTATAATGTCCGAGCTCATTCATAGAACCAAGGACGGCTATCTTGCGCTTTCCTGGATAATCAGCCAACACCCGAAGCGCAGCCTTGGCTGATTCTGGATTTGAATTGTATGAATCATCAATAATTACGCTACCATTTACACCAAGAATTACATTCATTCTGCCTCGTTCAGGAGTAAGTTTTGCCAATTTTCCAATAAGAGATTGTATATCATGACCCATGAGTAGTCCCACTAGTAATGCCGATAAATACGATGGTATTAGCTGTGGCGCGGCAACCGGAATATTTACATGATATTTGTCCCCCTTCCAGCTAATGTCAAAAACCATACCGTGATCATTAAATTTTACATTGTCATAGACCAGGTCTGCACCCTCTCGACCGAAGCTTTTCACTCGTGCTTTGGTCATAGCAGCCATTGGTTTGACATATTTATTCTCAAAATTCAGGATTGCAAAATCACTGGACTCAAGACAAGTCACCAAGCGTGCCTTCTCTGCTGCAATCACTTCTACGGAATAGAAACCAGCCAGATGAGCCGGCAAAACTGTCGTAACTATGGATATATGAGGTTTCGCAAAACTGGTCAGATAGTCAATGTCACCGGGTTTATCGGCTCCAAATTCCAACACAATTTTGTGATAAGGAGCTGGTATAAATAGCTTCCCTAGCATTTTTATAAAGACAGTGAACCATGCAATCAAATTACGAGGATTATTTGGCACCTTTTCACGAAATATGGCTAGCGGCACGCCGAATTCAGTGTTATAAGCCTCTGTAGGCACGTAAATTTCCGAAGAAGGCAACAATTGACGCAAAGTAACTTTGGCTGTGGTTTTGCCAGCGCTGCCAGTAATAGCTATGATTTCGATGTTTTTAAACCTCAAATAGGCCCGCGACAATAGTCGGAGCTTCCAAAGAATAAGTTTTTTGATCATTCCTGCCATTACTGCACCTTTTCTGTCGGCGGTATCTGATAGTATTTTAACAGATAATCGAGCATTGTCCCAACGACAGGGGCGGCAGTACTCTCTGCCCATTGGACGCCTTTTGGGTTATCAATCTTGGCAAGGACCACAAAGTTCGCATTTTCAGCTACCGGAAAACCGACAAATGTACCAATATTTGCCCCATCTACATATCCTGTCCCGTCTGCCTTGACCACTTGAGCCGTACCGGTCTTGCCAGCAATCTTGTACCCCGCTACCTTCGCCTGATAACCATGACCTTCTTCGACAACATTTATAAGCATCTTTTGCATGTCAGCAGCAGCCTTCTCGCTGATTACTGTTTCAACAGGCTTGCTACTGGTTGTTTGTGTCTTTCCGTTGGCATCAACGGTTTTGTCAACGATGTAAGGCTTCATCATCTTGCCATTATTGGCGATTACCGCGTAAGCATTGAGCATTTGCAATGCAGTCGTAGAAATACTTTGCCCAAAGCTCATGGTGGCATAGCCATGTTCAGTAAATTCTGCCGGCTTATAAACCTTTCCGGCCGCTTCCCCATCAAATTCTATGCCCGTAAGCTGGCCAAAACCAAATTTCTTAATATAACTGTAGAATAGATCTTTGCCTAGTTTCTGCTCGACAAAAGTAGTCCCAGTGTTCAATGATTGTGCCAAAACGTAAGTCATCGTCTGAACTCCATGAGCTCCAGGCGTAGAATTGCTGATCTTGTTCCCGTCGATTACAAGGTAACCATTATCTGTATATGTTGTGTCTGGGGTTATTCGTCCGCTGTCGACTCCGGCAGCGAGAGTAACTGCCTTAAAAACAGAACCTGGTTCATAGAGATCCGTCACCGCTTTGTTCTTGAATATAGAATAGTCTTTTACAGAGGCGTATGCGTTCGGGTTGAAACTTGGACCATTAGCCATGGCAAGTATTTTGCCACTTGTCTTGTCCATCACGATCACCTGGCCGCTATCAGCAGAAAAATTCTTTATTGTATCGGCAAGAACGGTTTCTGCCTTTGCCTGAATATAGCGATCAATCGTCAGGTAGATGTCGGAACCTTCAACGGCCGCCGTTGAACCGCTTGTCCCGAATGCAATCTTCACACCGTTTGCATCCGTCTCTTCATTCAAATAACCATTTTTACCTTTTAGAATGTCATTAAAATACTGCTCAATACCATAATTACCGCTGCCTTCATTATCTACATATCCGAGCAAAGACGCAGCTAAAGTGTTCTCTGGATAGAAGCGCCAGTTTTCTGATTGCAGATAAACACCCTTTAAGTTTGCAGCCGTCACCCGATCACTCTGATCTTTGGTCAGTTTGTGCATAATGATGACATATACGGCCTGATCGTTAAATTTCGCGGCGACGTCCTCGGCCTTCAAGCCGGTAATGTCTGCAAGCTTCGCTACCGTGTCATCCTTGTTCTCTATCTCCTCTGGATTGATGTAGAGCAGGTTCAGAGCCTGGTTGCTGGCAAGCAGAGATGGTGTGCCAGAAATGGTGTCATATGCAAATATCTGCCCTCTCCTAGCATAAATAGTGTCTTTGAAGGAGTGTTGCGCAGTGGCTACTCGAGTATATTCATCATGATGGATTACCTGTAAATAAAAAAGTCTCACGTAGACAGAAAATGTCAGTAAGACAAATATCGCTATAACGAGTGGGATTCTTTGATTGTGTGTCGCTGTGTTGTTATATTTTTTCATGCATATCTGGCTATTTTATATTCAAAGCGACGCTTGTACCTCCAGGGAGATAGTTGATAGTTTTTACTGGAACCATGCCAGAAGTCTTGATGCCGGTATCGATCTGTTGGATGGACTGAAGGCGCGAAGCTTCGATCTGCAAACGTTCGTTGTCTTGCTTCAGTTGCAGCTGTTGACTCTCCAACTTGGCAATGTCGTAGCCACTCGTGGCCATCTGGTTAGACATCCCGAGATAAAGTAGACCAAGTACCAATACTAGCCCTGCGGCAGCCACTGTAATACCGATTTTCGACAATTGAAAAGTAGGCTTATAATTTCTCGTAAATTTTCGCCTCTTGGCACGATCCCTCATTACTTTTCCCCTCCTATAATTTTTCTATGACTCTCAGCTTGGCGCTCCTTGCGCGTGGATTTGTGCTTATCTCTGTTTCGGTTGCCGCAACCGGCTTCTTGGTAACTAATTTGATGTCTGCCGTCTTGTCACATATGCACTTCGGAAACTGGGGTGGACAAGTACATGGGTTGGCTCTCTCTCGCATGAAATTCTTCACAATTCGGTCTTCGAGTGAATGGAAGGTAATGACTGCGAGTCTGGCGCCAGGCTGCAGAATGTTCGTAGCCGCTGGCAAAAATCTTGTCAGTACCGTAAGCTCGTCATTGACGGCTATCCTGAGCCCTTGAAAAGTCCTAGTGGCTGGGTTTATGCCCTTCGGCCAGAACTTCCGCGGAATGGCACTCGCAACAATTTCTGCAAGCTCTGTGGTAGTTTCAATGTGCCCATTTGTTCTTGCCTCTACGATGTGACTAGTAATTCGGTTTGCGAATCTCTCTTCACCATATTCGCGTATGATTTTCATAATCTTGGACTCTTCCCAAGTATTTACTATTTCACCCGCGGTAAGTGGTTGGCTTCTATCCATTCTCATGTCTAGTGGGCCTGGTTTCGAGAAGGAAAACCCTCTCTCGGCCTCGTCTAGCTGTACCGATGAAACACCGATATCCGCGAGAATGCCGCCAGTGACCTTACAATCGCTTGCAAGCTCCTCGATTTCAGAGAAATTGCCTTGTATGGCCTGGAAACGTTCGCCGTATGGCTTCAGTCTCTCGGTGGCGTACGCAAGCGCGTTTTCATCTTGATCAATCCCTAGAAGCCGCCCATCTGGGTTTGTAGCCTCTAGTATCAGCTCGCTGTGGCCGCCGAACCCTAGCGTGGCATCTATATAGTTTTTGCCAGGCTTTGGATTTAGGACCGCGATTACTTCATGTGAAAGAACAGGAACATGCTTTTCATTCATATCTTCTCCTTGGCAAGTAGCTAGCAGTCAGATGTAGCCTCTAGGGCTACGAGTGACTAAGATGAAATAGTAATTTAGTTGGGCTAAATTTGAGGTGGATGTTTGAAAGATAAGGTGCTTGCTGGCTGCTAGCTACCTACTTGCGAGAAACCCAATATTTGGGTTATATTCCTAATTCTTCAGCGATGTTGACGCTGTCTTTTTCAATGTTCGTTCGATATACTTCCCATGCCTTTTGATTCCAGATCTCGATGTGATCACCGAGGCCAGTAACTACCGTGGCACCGTGGATGCCTGCAAAATCTCGCAGGCCAGCTGGCAGGACGATACGGCCCTGCTTGTCTATCTCGACCCCGAATGCGCTAGATAGCATGAAACGTGCATATGCCCTGGCCTTACTTTGGGTCAGTGGAAGGTCTGCAAGTCGCTCCGATTCTGCGCTCCATGCGCCCTCCGTATACAAAGAAAGACAGTTATCCAAGCCCTTCGTTACCACAGCTCCGGTTGCGAGCTGACTACGAAACTTGACTGGGATAGCCAATCTTCCTTTATCGTCTAGGTTGTGGGTATACTCACCTATAAACATCTCTTTACCTCTTGTTACGTGAGCAGAGGGGGCACCCTCCAGTCCCCACTTCTCCCCACTTGTCCCCATTGTACACCATCTGTCACCACTGTGTCTACTATTTTGTATAAATACGCCCCACAAAATAGTAATAACGCATATTTTGGCTTTGCATGGCTGATAGAATATGAGTTCGTGCTCATACCCTCCCCCACTTATCCACAGATGCAAAATAAAATAGAGCCCAAACCTGGGCTCTATTTATGAACAGATGTTAATTAGATAACTATTTAGAGATAACTACCTTGACCCCTGGCCCCATGGTAGTGGCAACAGAGATACCCTTGATGTAGTTACCCTTCACGCCGTTTGGCTTCACCTTGATGAGGGTGTCTAGAAGTATGTTGTAGTTCTCGGCAAGTTTTTCTGCACCGAAAGATACTTTACCGAAGACGAGATGTATCACGCCGCTCTTGTCAACACGGTACTCAATCATACCCTTCTTGATATCCTTCACGATGTTACCAACATTCATGGTGACTGTACCAACTTTTGGATTTGGCATCAGCCCCTTGGTTCCCAGGATTTTACCAATCTTACCAAGCTTTGGCATCATATCTGGGGTGGCAACTACGATGTCAAAGTCGAGCCAACCCTTTTCGATCTTGGCAATCATATCATCTGCGCCTACGAAATCAGCGCCAGCATCCTTGGCTTCTTTGTCCTTCTCTGCACCCACGATAGCCAAAACGCGCTTGTTTTTGCCAGTACCGTTAGGCAGGACCAAAGAACCGCGAACTTGCTGCTCAGCGTTCTGAGGGTCGATATTTAGACGAATGTGGACCTCGGCGCTAGAGTCAAACTTCGTAGTCGAAGTCTTTGTCAAAAGCTCCATGGCTTCGTCAACTGTGTACTCTTTTTCATGATCAACTAGCACTTCCACATCGCGATATTTGCGAGCGTGATGCTTCTCGGCATTCTTGAGTTTCTTTTCGTTTTTAGCTTTATTAGAAGCTTTGGCTGGGGTGCTATCGGCTTTTTTGGCGACTTTCTTAGCGGGCTTTTTCTCTACCTCAACCTCTTCGGTCTCAACGGTTTCCTCAACAAAAACCTCGTCGGTGTCATTCTGAACATCGTGAAGAATCTCGGGATCCGTGGCAATGCTCGAGGATGACACTTCTTCTGTGACTTCAGCCACAGCAGTCGCTACTTCTTCGACTTTTTTAGTCTTTTTCTCTGCCATTTTGTTTCTCCTGTGGTGATAGCGGCTTTCGGCCTCCCACTATTTAGCAAAAATTATTTTTCTACTTCAATGCCCATGGAACGAGCTGTTCCGGCGATAACCTTCTCGGCTTGCTCGATACTGTGTGCGTTCAGATCCTCCATTTTTGCAGTAGCTACGTTGCGCAGCTGAGTTTTTGTCATCTTGGCAACCTTGTTTTTCTTTGAATTATCAGAACCCTTGGCAATACCTAGTTCATTCAGAATCAGTACGGCTGCCGGTGGTTTCTTCATGATAAAGTCGAATGTACGATCTTCATAAACTGTAATAACACAAGGAATCACGACTCCCATTTGGTCACGAGTCTTTTCGTTGAAGGAGTTACAGAAATCCATAATATTGATGCCCAAAGGCCCCAACGCTGTTCCTACTGGAGGAGCTGGATTCGCTTTGCCGCCCTGAACTTGTAATTTAACTTTTCTAGTAATTTTCTTTGCCATTTTATCTCCTTAAACCTTCTTTACCTGCAAGCTATCCAGCTCGACTGGTGTTTCACGACCAAACATGCTGACCATAACCTTGATCTTGCCCTTGTCCTGGTCGACGTCTTCAACTGAACCATCGAAACCCTTGAAAGGACCATCGATGATACCAACCAAATCGCCCTTTGCGAGGTCGATGAGAAACTTTGGCTCGTCTATGCCCATACGTCTCTGAATCGTGACAACCTCGGCGTCACTCATAGGGATAGGCGTGGTGCCTGATCCGATGAAGCCAGTGACCTGGGGCGTATTACGAACAACATACCAGCTGTCGTCAGTAACGATCATTTCTACCATTACGTAACCTGGAAAGATTCTCTTCTCGACTGTGCGACGACGGCCATTCTTGATCTCGATAGTCTTCTCTTTTGGCACGATAACGTCAAAAATCTTGTCTTCCATATCGAGAGACTTGATTCTCTGAGCCAAATTCTCCGCCACTTTCTCTTCGTAACCAGAATAAGTGTGGATGACGTACCAGTTTCTACCTTCGCTTTGCTGTTTTGACATATAAATCCCCTATTTCTTGAGGTTGATTAATGCTGTAAGGCCCTTTGATAGACCAAAGTCGAAAAGTCCCAGGATGGCTCCGACTAGTAGTGTAATAACGAGAACAGCGATAGTCATCTCTATGACCTGCTTGCGGTTTGGCCAAGCGACCTTAGTAAGTTCGCTCCAAGATTGTGTGAAATAAGCTATAATTTTCTTCACTATATTTCCTTGGTTTTAAAAAAAGCCTTCCGGCTTCTTATTACAATATTATTTTAGCTGAATTTCAGTGGCTTGTCAATCTATTTAGTCACTAGATATTCCTCAATCACTGGCTTTATATTTGGAGCAACATCGGCTGGTAAATCATGAACGTCAAACCAGTCCCACTCGAGTATATCTGCCCCGGGCTTGACCTCGCCCTTCCGGGTAGCCAAATAATGGATCAAGATAACGACTTTGTCTGGCAGCTCAATCATCATTGGCTTGAGTGGCCGGATAAGATCAACGTCTATCCCCATTTCCTCTTTCACTTCCCTTATCGCCACATCCTCGAGTGAAATATCAAAATTTTCAGCCTTGCCACCAACAAATTTCCAATAACCGTCATCACCATGCTTATTCAACAAGACTTTGCCATTCTCAATAATAACTGGACCCGAGGCAATAATAATTGGTTTATCCATGAAAACAGTATATCATGACTACAGAACGATTTCATTGACTTATACCCGATTTTTGGCTATAATATTCTAGTTCAAAAGGCCTAGTACTGCGGCTATTTTTTATCGGGCCGCCTTAGCTCAGTGGTAGAGCAACTGTTTTGTAAACAGTCGGTCGTCGGTTCAAGTCCGACAGGCGGCTCCAGGGGAGTTACCGAAGCGGTCAAACGGAGCAGACTGTAAATCTGTTGGCAAATGCCTTCGTAGGTTCGAATCCTACACTCCCCACCACTTATTAATAATTAATGTGCGCCCACGCGCCCACCTAGCTCAGTCGGTAGAGCGCATCCATGGTAAGGATGAGGTCATCGGTTCAATCCCGATGGTGGGCTCCATAAAGATATAGGAGAAGAAATGGCAAGTAAGAAAAAAGACATTCGTCCAGTAATCACTCTTGAATGCACTGAATGCAAAGAGCGTAATTATGCTACGACGAAAAATACACGCAACACCACAACTCGCGTTGAACTTAACAAATTCTGCAAGAGCGAACGTAAACACACTCTGCACCGCGAAACAAAATAAAGGCCTTGTGAGGCCTTCGAAGGGGCGTAGTTAAACGGTATAACGTAGGTCTCCAAAACCTTTATTGAGGGTTCGATTCCTTCCGCCCCTGCCAAAATAACTCGATTTCTCGAGTTATTTTTTTACTTCTCTAGCCTCGCTAGCTTACGGTGAGCCTCTAGATTGTCTGGATCGATTGCGATTATCTTTTTTAAAGCTTCTTTGGCAGCGGAATCATCCCCTGCGGCTATAGCCACAGTGATCAGTGCATCCAGATATTCCATCTTTTCTGGCTCTAGAACGACGGCACGTTCTAGGGCTGCAATTTGCTTCTTTGAGTCCCCCGCCTTCTCTGCCGCGAGGGCTAAGTTTATATGGCGATATGAAATCTTGCCATTTAGAGCAACTGCATGTTCATAGGCCACGACGGCCTCATCATATTTATTTACTTGCATCAGGGCCATACCGAGGTTGGTAAAGGCCATATCGTTGGTAGGATCGAGCTTACTCACCTTCTCAAATACTTCAGTCGCGCCCTCGTATTCCTTTTGTTCTAGATAGATCTCGCCCAGGCCCTGATAGGCCTTCACGTTGTTGTGATCGTTCTTAATAATACCCAGATATTTGTTCTCGGCCTGCTTAAGACGTCTGTTGCCTACCAATTTCTTGGCCTCGGTAATAGCAGATTTGTGCTCGCGCTCAACCTTCTTCTCTATCTTTTCAGCGTCCAAAACTTCCTGAATACGCTCACCAATGGCCTTGATCTCTTTCTTCTGCCCGATAATTATCTCGGTATCATGGCTAGTCGACTTGGCAGCCAAATAAACCAGATAAAAAGCAACTATAACAAGAAAGATATATCCGATCATTTTTTTACTCGCTTTGGTTTGTTGCCTACTTCAAAAGCAAGGCAACACATTAGACGGCCACAAGCACCGGTAACTTTATTTGCATTCACGTTATTCTCAAACTGGTCACGAGCCATATCCATGGTCACGCTTTCCATCCGTGTCATGAAACGTTTGCAACAAATGGGTTGGCCGCAGACGCCATAACCACCGAGCATTTTTGCTTCGTCCCTAGGTCCAATTTGGCGCATAGTTACCTGTTTCTTAATCTCACGGGAGAAATCCTTCAGAAGCTCACGGAAGTCTACTCTGTTCTCGGCTGTGAAGTAAAAGACAACACGTTCACCGTCGAACGAAAGTTCGCTCTTCACTGGTTTCATATCGAGTTCGCTATCCACCACAATCTTCTTTAGTGCGTCAAAGTATTCGGCACCCTCGGCGGCCATACGCTCATATCTATCAATATCCTTGTCCTCTGCGAGACGAATAATGTCCTTCACCTCTTCATTGGAAGTTTCCGGGACTTCTTTATTCACATAAACTACACGACCGATTTCGACGCCCTGAACAGTATCCACAACCACCCAATCATTTAGGGCAACTTTGTGGCGTCCTGGACTAAAGTCATATATTTTGACTGCTGAATTGAATTGAACCCCTACTACCTTCATACTAAGCTCCTCAGAAGTAAACCTTCCATTACTAGTTTTGCATTGGCGTTTGCCGATATCATATCACGAGATTTCGCTATCTTGTCCATCATTTGTATAAGTTCGCTAGATTTTGCTGTATTCTTCTTGTCTGTGGCTAGAGCCATCAGTTCTCCTCTGGCGGCCAACTCGATGTGCTGCAATTTCGTGCCCAAACCGTCTTTGTCCTTGGATACTTTGTCGGCATAATTAATCTTTTCATAAATATCCTGGGAGCGATAAATGCAGTTGAAATCATTCACAAGTTCGGCAATCTCGGCTACTTGCTCCGGTTCCGCTGCAAGATTCACGGCCATACCGACGCGACCTGCAGACAAACCAACTATCTTGGCGGCCTCATCCTTCTTCACTCCCAGATCGCCATTCAAAAGTTCATAGACTTGCTTGTCAGTAGCCAGACCAAAGTTCACCATCCTGGCGCGAGATACGATGGTCGGTAACAGGTTCTTCTTGTTTTCAGTGGTTAGGATAATGGTTGTTTCACTAGTTGGCTCCTCCAGGGTTTTCAGAAAAGAATTTAGTGCCTGGTTGGTAAGCTTCTCAGCGTGGGAGATCAGAGCTACTTTGCCTTTACCGCGGTACGAACGAAGTTCCAGGGATCCAACAAGTTCACGAATTTCATCCACAAGCACAGTTTCTTGGTCAAAATGGAAGAAGTCTGGGTGATTACCACTCTCAATAAGCTTGCAAGATGGGCAACCTTCGCAAACTAGAGGATCTGGCGATTCACAAAGCAAAATTTTCGCAAAATAGGCACCAGCCTTTGTTTTGCCAACTCCACCTGGTCCACAAAAAAGGTAAGCGTGACTGAGGTTATCCTCTGTGACGGCTTTTTGTAGATATTTTATAGTGGCGGCGTTGCCGACAAAGTCCTTCATAACCCCCATATTATACATGAAGAACGAGCACTACTCAAACGAAAGCTTGGAGAGAATACTAGCGAGTTCCACCGGCAATGGGCTTGCGAATTTCACACGCCCCCCTGTTCTTGGGTGCAGGAAAGACAGCTCTGCGGCATGAAGGAATATACGCTTTGCTCCAGTATCTTTGGCACCATATCGCACGTCGCCATAAAGAGGATGACCAATGGCTGAAAAATGAACCCGGATTTGGTGGGTTCTGCCCGTTTTGGGGTTCGCCTTCACAAGTGTGTAACCAGTATAGTACTTGGTGACTGAATATAGTGTCTTGGCGTCTTTGCCTTCGTCGGCAGGAGCAATTCGGTTCTTCGAGATGAGATCCCTAGCCAGCGGCATGTCGATTACACCCTCTTTTGGAGATACTTTACCAAACACGAGAGCAACATATGTTTTGTTCACTTTTCTTGCGGCAAATTGGGCTACCAGGCTAGCTCGTGCAGCATCATTTTTTGCCATTACCATAATTCCGGAGGTTCCCTTATCAAGACGGTGTACAACCATCTCTCGTTCAGTATCCTGCTTACCGGTATATTTGTCCGCAAATATCTCCGAAATAGTGGTGTCAGACTCGCCTGGTGCAGGGTGCGAGGTAATACCAGCCGGTTTATCGATAACCAGAATGTCTTTATCTTCAAAAATTATCTTTATATCGGGCACTGCGCCCTTGTTCTTTTCGAGAACGGTAATGATATCTTTCGGCTCAATGAGATACTTTGAGCTAGCAAGCTTATCATTCACTAGAACCAACGCCCCCTTCACTAGTGTCTGGGCTTTGGACCGAGAAATATCGAGTTTTTCTGACAAAATGATATCAAGTCGCTTGCCACTGTCTGCGGTAGCAACCTTGATTTTTTGAATAACTTTTTTATTCAACGAGATTGGCAACTGCCGTCAGTTGCTCCCTATTGCCCATAACGATCAGTTTGTCGCCCTGGTGGAGAAGTTCTGTGCCAAGTGGGTTAATTTTGGAGCTACCGTCCTTATGATTGATGGCCAGTATGGTGACGCCTGTTTTATCGCGCGATATCGCTCCAGCAATGGTCTTGCCAATTAGGAACGAGGTACGTGGGACCTCAATCTCCTCTACCTCGAGCTCGTCATGGCGGCTATCGACTATAACATCCAGGAAGTCGAGCACGCCAGGCCGCAGTGCCATGGTCGCCATGTGGTAGCCGCCTATCTGGTACGGAGTCGCGACCCTGTTAGCTCCTGACTTTTCGAATTTTGGTATGTTCTCCTCATAGTTGGCACGAGCTACTATATATAGATCAGCATTGAGGGAACGGGCTGTGAGAGTGACAAAAAGATTATCGGTATCTTCGCCGAGACAAGAGATGAGGGCCTTGGCCTCACTGATGTGTGCCTTTGTCAGCGTGTCTTCCATAGTAGGATCGCCGCAGACAGCGTTGTAGCCCTTGCTAACGGCGTTTTTAGCCTCTCTGGGGTCTCTATCTATGATTACGAAGTCTGCGCCGTCGTGGAACAGCTCATCTGCAACTTGGGTCCCTACCCTACCAAATCCGCAAACGATGTAGTGATCTTTCATTTTTTCTATGTTCTTCATAATTTTCCTCTTTCTTCGGCTCTCCTTAAATTCCCCGCCCATAAAGTAGTCCGCAGCCAATCGTAGCAAGTACGCGACGACAATGTAGCTGCCTATAATTAATAATATTGATAATATTTGTTGCCAGAGTGGATCCTCTGCCCCATGCAGATAATGACTGAGCAGAATAATCGTTGTCGAGTAAAAAGCCACCCACAATGTCTTGCCACCAAGCACAACGAAGCTGAACACGCCGATGCCCAGCATCAACCCGAGTACTAGAAAAATCTTCCCAGATGTATTATTTTCGTTCATTACCCTCCGTGACTAAATATATTGTAGCATAACGCACGTTGCAAGAAAATAAAAAAGCCCCCGAAGGGGCTTTCCATTAACGTTTCGAGAACTGTGGTGCTTTACGAGCACGCTTGAGACCTGGTTTCTTACGTTCCTTGATACGAGGATCGCGAGTCAGAAAACCGGCTTTGCGGAGAGTAGTCTTCAGAGTTTCATCATAAACAACTAATGCGCGTGCAACACCCAGCAGTACTGCATCAGCCTGAGCTGATAGTCCACCGCCTTCGACATGAGCGGAGATATACATCTTCTCCATGTTTCCAGTAAGTTTCAAGGCTTCATATGCCTTGTCTGCGAAAACCTTGTTACCGAAATATTCGGAAACTTGCTTGTCGCTGATCATAGAAACGCCTTTGCCCAGGTATACGCGAACTTTGGCAATCGCCTCTTTGCGACGGCCTAGCCCATAAAAGTATTTTTCTGTATTTTTCTCTGCCATCTATTCCCTATCCTTCAAAAGTATATTTTTCTGGTTTTTGCGCTTCTTGACCGTGTTCAGCTGTTGGGTATAATCGAAGTTTGCTGATAATATCATCGGCCAAACGGTTCTTTGGAAGCATCCCCTTGACAGCTAGACGAACTACCTTGGTAGAGTCTTTTTCCATAACCTCTTCCAGTGAGAGCTCTCTCATACCGCCTGGGTAGCCGCTAAAGTTGTAATACTTCTTGTCAGTGAGCTTTTTGCCAGTGACAACAATCTTACTAGTGTTGATAACAACGACGTTGTCGCCACAGTCTACTGATGCCGAGAAGTTTGACTTGTGTTTACCGCGAAGCAGATCAGCAATCACAACGGCGAGGCGACCAAGTGTCTGGCCTTCGGCGTCGATAATGTACCACTTGCGATCAAAATCAGCTGGTTTAGTAACATGAGTTTTCATTATTTTGTCTCCTTGGCAGCTGGTTTCTTGACTGCAGGTTTCTTAGCAATGGGTTTCTTTACGGCTGGCTTCTTGGCAGGAGCAGCTTTCACTACTTCTGGGGCAGCAATAGCCTTCTTCTTTTCTGGCACAGAGGCCTTAACTAGCTTGTCGATATCAACTAGCTCAAGGATAGCCACTGGAGCATTGTCCCCAGGGCGATTGCCAAGCTTGATAATGCGAGTGTAGCCACCTTTTCTATCTTTGTAGATAGGTGCAATCTCGGTGACCAGTTTCTGTACGGTATTTTCGCCGTATAAATAGGAGGTCAGGGAACGAATAGCAGCAAGATCACCTTTTTTGGCGCTAGTAATAAGCTTTTCTACGATTGGCTGGACTTCTTTGGCTTTCGCATGGGTAGTCTTGATTCTCTCGTACAAAATGACAGAAGTAGCTAGACCACGAAGAAGCGCTTTACGTGGGGCGCTTTTTCTGGATAATTTTCGGCTGGTATACTGATGCCTGTGCATATTCTACTCTTCGCTACCGAAACCAAGTTCAGTCAGCTTCTCTCTTACTTCATCGTATGCTTTGCTTCCGAAACCCTTGAGGGTTTTTAACTCACCATCGGTAAGCTTCAGAATGTCAGCAACTGTTTTGATATCATTGTTTAAAAGGGCGTTTGTGGTACGAGGAGATAGATTTACCTCTTCGATTAGGATGTCGCCACCCTCTTCGTTTGTCTGAGTTTCAGCACATTCCTTCACCTTGGCAACTTCTTTGCCAGAAAGTACTAGGAAATGGTCTACTAGGATCTCAGCGGCTTGACTGATGGCATCCTTAGGTGAAACTACGCCATTGGTCTCAATCTCGATAATCAAACGATCTAGATCAGTCATCTGTCCAACACGAGTGCTCTCGACATTGTAACGAACACGACGGACTGGGCTATATAGAGCGTCTACAGCAATAACGCCAACGCCCAATTTACCACCATCACGCTTCTCAACTGGAACATAACCACGGCCCTTCTCGATATAGACTTCCATCTCGAGTTTGGCGTTTTTGTTGTCCAGTGTTGCGATAACGTGTTTTGGATTTACGATTTCGATGTCTGCGTTCTTCTCAAAGTTAGCGGCTGTTACGACGCCTTCGCCGGATGCTACGAGCCTAAGCGCAACAATTTCATCACTATGTGACTTCACGCAAAGCTGTTTTAGGTTCAGGATAATGTCTACAACATCTTCTTTGACGTCTTTGATAGTTGAGAACTCGTGATTGACGCCTTCTATCTTGACGGCAGTCACGGCTGCGCCCTGCAATGAAGATAGGATCACTCGGCGAAGCGAGTTGCCTAGAGTCATACCATAACCTGGGAAAAGTGGCTCAATCGCGAAAGAGGCCGTATTCCCTTCGGTTTTTAGGGTTTTAATCTCTGGGAGATGAATTTCGTGTAACATGTTACTTCTCCTAATATACTTACTTGCTGTAAAGTTCGACGATTAATGACTCATTTATGTTTGGATCTAATTCGGATCTAAGTGGGAATGCGATGACTTCGCCGTGCAGTTTCTTCGGGTCCATCTTGAGCCAGCTAGGTACTGAGGCTTTGGCGATGGCTGTAGGCAGAATCTGTGTGACGTAGGTGTTCTTCTGTGACTCTTTGATGAATTCTATCTTGTCACCGATACGAACCTGGTATGATGGGATGTTTACTTTCTTGCCGTTGACCGTAAAGTGGTCGTGATTGACCAACTGTCTGGACATAGAACGTGATGGTGCGAAACCGAGACGGTAGATAACATTGTCGAGACGAGTTTCGAGGAGCTGCAGTAGGATTTCGCCAGTGACGCCTTCTTTGCGGTCAGCCTTTTCGAAGTAGTTGCGGAACTGAGTCTCGAGTACTCCGTAAGTGCGCTTCACCTTTTGCTTCTCACGAAGTTGCAATAGGTAGTCGCTGGATTTACCACGGCGGCGTGAAGTACCGTGCTGTCCTGGAATAAAGTTACGCTTAATCAGCGTACATTTAGCGCCTTGGCACTTTTCGCCCTTTAGATCCAGCTTGACGCCTTCACGACGGCATTGTTTACATTTTGGTGATATCATTCTTGCCATGTGCTATACCCTTCGAGGCTTAGGAGGACGACAACCATTGTGAGGAATTGGGGTCACGTCTTTAAGCGAATTTACATATATTCCAGATGCATTGAAAGCTCGAATCGCTGAATCGCGACCAGAACCAATACCGCGGACAAAAACATCTACTTTTTCAAGACCAAAGGCTTTTGCCTTCTCAATAGCGGTCTCCGCAGCGATTTGAGCGGCGTAAGGTGTAGATTTACGAGAACCCTTGAATCCGCTTGCTCCTGCTGTAGCCCAAGAGATAACATTTCCCTCGGCGTCAGAGATAGAAACCATGGTATTGTTAAAAGTTGCCCTAATGTGCACTTGGCCCAGGGAAACGACTTTTTTTATTTTCTTTTTCTTTACTGCTTGTGCCATATTCTCTCTTACTTAGTAACTTATAAACTTAATAACTTCTAGGTTTTAGCTGCTGATTTCTTGCGACCGGAACCGACCGTGACTCTCTTGCCACCACGTTTGGTGCGCGAATTTGTCTTGGTGCGCTGCCCGCGGACGGGGAGTCCCAGCTTGTGTCTGGTGCCACGATAGCTGCCCACCTCTTTTAGTCTACTTACGTTTAGGCTAACTTCACGGCGTAAATCGCCTTCTACCTTGAAATTCTTCTCGATGACTTCACGGATACGAGTGATTTCGGCTTCAGTAAGGTCTTTTACCCTTGTATCAGGATTTATCTTGGTCTGAGCCAAAATTTTCTGGCTGCGAGTAGGCCCAATACCAAAAATATAGGTTAGAGCAACCTCTACTCTTTTTTCTGTTGGAATATTTACACCTGATATTCTAGCCAAACCGTACTCCTCTAGTTACCTTGACGTTGTTTGTGCTTTGGATTCTCACAGATAACTCGCACAACGCCTTCGCGTTTAATGATTTTGCATTTCATACACATTTTCTTGACTGATGGTCTAACTTTCATTGTTGCGTTTTTCCTTGTGTCTATATGTTACTCTGCCCTTGGTCAGGTCATATGGGGTCATTTCGATGGTAACTCTGTCCCCAGGTAATATCTTTATATAATGCATTCGCATCTTGCCCGAAATATGCGCTAAAATAACATGTCCGTTCTCCAGTTCTACTCTAAACATTGCGTTTGGTAGAGTCTCGAGGACAGTTCCTTCTACTTCAATTACTTCCTTTGTATCGCTCATTACTGTATATTTCTCGTCCCTTTCGGACAGTTATTAATTATACACATTTATGTGGTCTCTGACAAGTCTTTTTTAGAAATCTTCGTAACTTCTAATAATCATCTGCGCTTCAAGCTGATTCTTGATCTCGATAGCAACCCCGACGATGATTAGAAGCCCAGTACCACCAACAACCAAGTTTGGATCTCCAGTCAGTGGAGATAATATAAACGGCAGTACGGCGATAAGACTAAGAAAGATAGCTCCCCAAAGAGTGATTCTATTGATTAAATAGCTGAGGTATTTCTCTGTCTGTGTACCAGGACGGAAACCAGGCACAAAACCACCCTGCTTCTGTAAATTTTCTGCCACTTCATTCGGCTTAAAATACATAAACGTTGAGAAGAATGTGAAGGTAAAGACAAGCACAAACAGTGCAATTGCATATGGCGTAGTGGATGGCGCAAAAGTCGTCTGGATGTATTTGGCAGTTTTTGCTAGCCATACGGTCTTGGCACTTCCAAGGAATCCAACGATCGATGGAATGTTCATGAATGCGCTCGCGAAAATGATTGGGATGACCCCAGCCATGTTTAGCTTTAGCGGCAAGAACGTGTCGATACCGCCATAAAGCTTGTCTCCACGGACCTTTTTGGCGTACGAGATCGGTATCTTACGTTGTGCCTCTGTAATTAGGACTATCAGGCCAACTACAATGACAGCTAATACGGCTATCGCGATAGTTGTGATAAGCTGTTTTGAATCGAATTGTCCCACAAATAACTTCTGGATGGTATTACCAATAAGCTGTGGGCCGCGAGCAACGATACCGGCGAAGATAATGATACTAATACCATTACCAATCCCCTTCTCGGTAATCAGTTCGCCAATCCACATAAGGATCATTGTACCAGCGGTGATCGAGAGCAACATCACGGCCCACTGCGCGACAGAAAGATTAGTCAGAAATGAGGTTCCTGAGCTAGCGGCCGCGGCTTGGAGCAGTCTGATCATCCCAAAACCCTCGATAGGAGCAATGGCAATGGCAACCAGACGCGAATATTGATTGATCTTGTTACGGCCCTGCTCACCCTCTTTTGACAGATTTTCAAGTTTCGGCACCACCATCGTAAGAAGTTGCATCATGATAGAACCAGTGATGTATGGTCCGACTGCCAGCATGGCAATAGAAAATCTGCTGATGCTGCCGCCAGAGAATATATCGAGGAATGACAGTACGGCGTTGCTAGAGAATGTGGTCGCTAAAAAATCACGAACAGAAGTTGGGTCTGGCCCGGGGATTGGAATATGTGCAACCAAACGATAGACAAACAAAAGTGCCGTGACAAAAAGTATCTTTTTGACCAGGTCCTTGTTGCTGAAAATCCTCTTGATATAATCCAAGTGATCCCCCTACTCTGCTTTTGTTTCTGCTTTTTTCACCTTGGGAGTTGCCTGTTTCTTGGCACCCGCTGTGATAGATCCCACTTCAATAATTAGATTATTTATATATTTGGTGCTTGCAACGATCTTGAAAGCAGTATGCTTACCGGCAATAAAACCATCTCTCACAAGCTGCTCGACAGTTACTTTGGTACCAGACTTAAGGCCGTTTAGTTTGTCCAAAGGAATTGTAATAGCCTTTGGGCTAAGCGACTTGAACCCAGGACGTTTTGGGACACGTTGAACTAGAGGGAGTTGTCCGCCTTCGAAACCTGGGCGAAGCTTTTTACCAGTACGCGAGAGTTGACCCTTGGTACCACGACCAGCGGTTTTACCCTTGCCAGAGCCAATACCACGACCGACACGCTTAGTGTCTTTATTCAAAGTTCCGAATAAATTCTGAAGTTTCATTATTTTACCTCTTCAGCTTTTTTAACTTTTTGACTAGATAGTGCCAAAATAGTGGCATAAGCATTGTTGATTTTGGAGTTGCTGCCAATCATCTTGGACAAAATGTCACGGACACCAGCAGACTCTAGTACGGCACGAACTGCGCCACCAGCGATGACGCCAGTTCCCTCTGAAGCAGGCTTCAGGAAAACATAAGCACCACCCTTGCGGGCTGATACTTCGTGAGAAATAGTGGTGCCTTCAAGATTGATATCAATTAGATTCTTCTTGGCACTTGCAACCGCTTTTTGTACGGCTGTCATAACCTCATTACCCTTTTCGACACCAACGCCAACGCGACCGTTTTTGTTCCCAACGACTACTGTCGCTCTGAAACGCATGCGGCGGCCACCCTTGACAACACGAGTAACCCTGTCGATCTGGATAACTTTTTCCTCAAACTCAGGAGTCTCAGGAACTTCGATATTTCGTTTGTTTTTGTTAAAATCGTCTCTCATCATAACTCCTAGAATTTAAGTCCCGCGGCTCGGGCTGCCTCTGCGAGGGCTTTGACTCGACCATGATATAACTTGCCACCTCTGTCGAATACGACTTCAGTAATTTTTGTTTTTCCGGCGCGTTCTGCAATAAGAGTGCCTACAACTGTAGCTTTCTCTGTCTTGGTACCCTTTGTTTTTGATTCTGTGTCATAAGCCGCAGCCAAAGTGACTCCAGCAACATCATCAATCAGCTGAGCCGAGATGTGTAAGTTGCTAGTGAACACGGCCAGGCGTGGACGAGAAGCTGTGCCAGAAACGGTAGCACGAATACGATTTTTACGACGTTCTTTCTTTTCAAATCTTTCCAACATAATAGCTCCTTACTTTCCACCCGTCTTACCGGCTTTGCGACGAATGTGCTCGGTGACGTATTTGACGCCCTTGCCTTTGTAAGGCTCTGGCTTTCTAAATGCTCTAATTTCGGCTGATACTTGACCAACCTGTTGTTTATCTGCACCTGATACAATAACGATATTTTTCTCAACTGCGATATGGATACCTGTAGGAATCGCATATTCTATAGGATGTGAGTAACCAAGGCTCATAGTCAGCTTCTCGCCAGATACGGCGGCACGATAACCGATACCGTTGATCTCGAGCTCTTTCTTGAATCCCTCAGAGACACCCTTTACCATATTGAAAATCAATGTACGTGTGAGACCGTGGAACTGAGCTGCCTCGACATCTTCAACTTTGCGAGTGACAGTGATTACACCATCCGTAATCTTGACATCCATCTTTGGACTTATAGCTTGAGTAAGCTCACCTTTGGTACCCTTGACGGTAAGTACACCGCCAGTCAGTGTGGCTTCAGTAGCGTTTGGTAATGTAATTGGTAATTTTCCTATTCTAGACATATCTACTCCTACCAAACCTTACATATTACTTCGCCGCCGAGACCTGCCTTGCGTGCGTGAACGCCACTCATAACGCCCTTAGAGGTCGAGAGAATCACTAGGCCATGACCTTGAAGTACAGTTGGAATTTCTTTTGAACCAGCATAAACACGACGACCGGGCTTACTAACACGGATGATTTTCTTCATTTCGGTTCCCGAGAGACTGACGAGTATAGTAGCGCCGTTATTCTCTAGTGTATGTGCACCAACATAGCCTTCGGCTGCAAGCACCTTGAGTACTTCTACCTTCAACTTGGAGGCAGGAATAACAACGTTCGCCTTACCTATAAGGCGTGCGTTCCGGATTCTTGTTAGCATATCTGCTATTGGATCTGTGATTGACATATGTTACTCCTTACCAACTTGACTTAGTTACACCAGGAATTTCACCCTTGTTTGCTAGTTCCCGAAAACAGATTCGGCACATTTCAAACTTGCGAAGGTAACCATGCTGTCGACCACAGACTCTGCATCTGGTTACTGTGCGAGTGGAAAACTTGGGTTTTCGTTGCGCTTTTACGACTAATGCTGTTCTTGCCATGTTTGTCCCTAACCTTTAAATGGAAAACCGAGATGTGTTAATAATGCTTTTGCTTGCTCATCGCTCTTTGCGGTCGTGCTGATGTTCACCTGCAGACCAAACGGCTCGCTAGCTTCCTCGAAGGGAATCTCTGGGAAAACACCGTGTTCACGTAAACCGAGTGAATAGTTGCCGTGGCCATCGAAGGCACCTGCCTTAAGACCGCGGAAGTCACGCACACGTGGTAGTGCGATCGAGACCAAACGATCCAAGAATTCGTACATCATATCCCCTCTCAGGGTGATGGTAGCGCCAACGCTCATGCCTTCGCGGAGCTTAAACCCAGCGATAGACTTTTTGGCCTTGGTGATCACAGGAGCTTGCCCAGTGATTCCTTTGAGGCCCGCGACAACTGCTTCAAGCTTCTTGGCATCTAGAGCGGCTCTACCGACGCCAGCATTCACGACTACCTTAGCAATCTTTGGAATCTGGTGAACGTTCTTAAGACCGAGCTCTTTTTGTAGCTCAGGAGCGACAGTTTTCTGATATAAATCTTTCATTCTAGCCATGACTACTCCTTCACCGCTGTCTGACACTTCTTGCAAGTGCGGACTTTTTTGCCATCCTTGGCAACTACATAACCAATTCTGGTAGGCTTACCGCAAGAAGGGCAGACTAGAGCTACATTAGATATAGGAAGAGGCCTGGTAATCTCGATAATCCCGCCCTGTGCGTTCTTTTTGCTTGGCTTTACGGCCTTCTTGGCAATATTAATACCGGAAACAACTACCTGAGCGGTTTTTGTAAGAACACGAGTGACCTCGCCACTTTTGCCGCGATCCTTACCCGCTATCACATATACTTTGTCAGTTTTCTTTATTTTCATGATTTTCCTACAATACTTCCGGTGCTAAGGAAACAATCTTCATGAAGTTTTTCTCACGAAGTTCACGAGCCACTGGCCCGAAGATGCGGGTTCCCCTAGGTTGATTATTTTTATCTACTAATACCACTGCGTTGTCATCAAACTTGATGGTTGAGCCGTCCTTGCGCAGATATGTTTTGCGCGTACGAACGATGACGGCACGAGCGACTTCCTTTTTCTTGGCATTACCGCCTGGCATAGCAGTCTTGACCGAACAAATGATTATGTCGCCCAGAGAAGCATAACGCCTCTTGGAACCACCAATAACCTTGATGCACATAACTTCTTTGGCACCGGTATTGTCTGCTACTTTTAATCTTGTTTGCATTTGGACCATCTTAGTTCTCCAAATCCTTCGCGGTTAATACTTTCCTTAGTGTCCAACGCTTGGTGGCAGAAAGTGGCTTTGACTCTTCAATCTCGACCATATCGCCTACTTTGGCTTTACCAGCCTCGTCGTGAGCAACAAATTTGTTCGAAACGGTGTATTTTTTCTTGTAAAGCGGGTGCTCCTTGGTACGTTCTACCTTGACGACAATGGTCTTCTCCATCTTGTCAGAAACAACCTCTCCTCTCAGTGTTCTTTTCATTATTTGTCTCCCTTCTTAGCTGATTTCTCTGCCTCAAAGATTTCACGTTCACGTAATATGGTCTTAATTTTGGCGATAAGCTTACGGCTTACATTTATTTCGCTTACCTTGGTCAGTTCACGACCGGCGATTGCGAAGCGATCTTTGACAATCTTGGCTTCAGTGTCAGCAAGTAGCTTCGTGAGCGCTTTTGTATCTTTTTCGATTAACTCTTTAGCTTTCATCACTGTCACCTCCGTGTTCCTTAACTATAAACTTGGTCTTGATTGGTAATTTGTGATGCGCAAGACGCAGGGCTTCCTTGGCGACTTCTAGCGGCACGCCATCCATCTCGAAGAGGACTCTGCCTGGCTTCACCACTGCTACAAAATGATCCAGGCTACCCTTACCACTACCCATACGCACTTCGTTTGGCTTCTTGGTCACTGGCTTGTCAGGGAAAATCCTGATCCAGATCTTACCACCGCGTTTGACGTAACGGGTCATGGCGCGACGAGCAGCTTCTATCTGACGAGCAGTAATCCAAGCTGGCTCAAGTGCCTTGATAGCATATTTCCCAAAATCAATGTTTGTACCTCTAGTAGCGTTGCCAGTTTGAGGGTTTTTCATCGATTTTCTGTATTTTGTCTTTTTAGGCTGTAACATCACGAGCCTCCTCTTTCTGCTTATGTTCAGTCATGCCGTTAAAGACCCATACTTTTACGCCTAAGATTCCATAGGTAGTCTTGGCGCGACTAGTAGCGTAGTCAATTTTGGCGTCGATGGTAGCTAGTGGAATCTTGCCCTTGATAACAAACTCAGAACGAGCGATTTCGGCGCCGTTCAAGCGGCCGCCAACCATGATCTTGATACCTTTAACACCTGATTTCTGAGCTTTTTCAACTGCCTGACGAGTTGCGCGCTTGAAAGCAATACGACGCTCAAGCTGTTGAGCAACATTATCTGCAATCACCTGTGCATTGCCATCTGGGTTTTTGACTTCATAAACATTGATATCTTTGATCTTGCCGAGCGTAAGCTTGGCAAGTTTGGCCTTGAGCTCAGTCGCTCCTGCGCCACCACGACCGATAACGACACCTGGCTTCGCAGTGTGAATAGAAACGCTAAGCTGATTGGCGTTGCGCTCTATCTCGACGCTAGCAACACCAGCACGCATGCCAAGCTCATGTAGGATATATTTACGAATCTTCAGATCTTCGTGAAGCTGTTTGGCATAGTCTTTCGAAGCAAACCATTTGGATGACCAATTTTTGTTTACTTGCAGACGGAAACTGATTGGACTAACTTTGTGACCCATTACTTGGCCTCCTCTTTCTTCTTGGCTTTTTCAGCCGAAACAACGACAGTAATATGACTCGTTCGCTTCAGAAGTGCGGATGCCATACCACGTGAACGTGGTCGGAAACGCTTCAGGCTTGGGCCTTTGTCGATAGTGATCTTACTAATAACCAAATCTTCTTTTGCAAGACCGGCGTTGTTAGTAGCATTGGCAACAGCTGAAGTAAGGGCTTTATGGATAATCTTGGCAGCTTTCTTTGGCATAAAACGTAACGTTGCGAGGGCAGTAACTGCCTTCTCACCACGAACTACATCAGCGACTAGCCGTGCCTTCTTTGGGGAAATTCTAATGTATTTTTCTACTGCTTGTACTTCCATGCTACTTTCCTTGCTTTGCGAGCTTACCACCGTGACTGCGGAACTTACGAGTCGCAGAGAATTCACCAAGCTTGTGACCAACCATGTTTTCTGTAACGAAAACTGGAATGTGGTCTTTGCCATTATGAACTGCAAAGGTGTGCCCCACAAATTCTGGGGTAATTACAGCATCACGAGACCAAGTCTTGATAACTTTTTTCTCAGCGCCAAGCTTCTCTACTTTGTTCAGTAGACGCTCGTCAATGTATGGACCTTTTTTCAGTGATCTTGACATACTACCTACCTTCGCCCCTTCTTACGGGCCTTTACGATATATTTGTTTGATAAATTCTTCTTATCTCTGGTCTTCTTACCAAGAGCAGGCTTGCCCCAGGGAGTCTTTGGACCGCCCATCAGAGCGATGGAAGTACCACCTTCACCACCACCATGTGGGTGATCTACTGGGTTCATAGCCTTACCACGAACGCTAGGGCGAAAGCCCATATGACGCTTGCGACCAGCACTACCAATCTTGATATTGCTATGTTCTGGGTTCGAGACTACACCGATAGATGCGAGACAGTTCTCAGAAACGAGACGAATCTCACCAGATGGTAGCTTTACCTGAATCATACCGGCCTCTTTGGCAACCAGCTGAGCCTTGGTACCAGCCGAACGAACGATCTGTGCGCCCCTGCCAGGTTCTAGCTCAATAGCGTAGATAATGGTACCGACTGGAATGTCAGCAAGGCGCTTGCGGTTACCGTTGCGGATTTCCGCATCTTCACCAAATTCTACCTTAGCACCGACTTTGGCGTTTGTAGGGGCAAGAATGTATGACTGCTTGCCAGCCTTGTTTGCGATCAGAGCGATACGAGCTGACCTGTTTGGATCGTACTCAATAGTCTCGATAGTATAGCTATCATTGCCAAGCATCTTAAAGTCTACCAAACGATATTGACGTTTGGCACCACCGCCACGATGACGAATGGTAATCTTGCCCTGGGCGTTGCGTCCAGCTTTGCGCTTGATAAAGGTCGTCAGCGACTTGACTGGCTTCTTGCTGGTGATATCGGCGAAATCGTCGACAGACATCCCACGGCGAGCATTGCTAGTTGGTTTGAGTAATTTCACTGCCATAACTAAATTCCCTTAAAATCCTCAATCGTTTCGCCGGATTTTATCGTAACGATTGCCTTTTTATAATCACTGCGTTTACCAAATGTTTTACCGAATTTTTTGACTTTACCCTTCACGATTACGGTATTAACGGAGATAACATGAACCTTGAAAGCCATTTCTACCGCTTGAGTTATCTCAATCTTGGTAGAATCAGGATTTACCATGAAGACGTATTTACCGCCTTCGGCCATGGCAAAGCTCTTCTCTGAGATAACTGGTTGTTTTAAGACGCGTAGTAATTCCATTATTTTGCCTCCCAGAATTTGCTAGCAAGTTCTAGTGAACTACCGACAAAGACAAGTTTTTCAGCTTCCAGAATGTCATATACGTTTAGATTGCGAAAGTCGCAGACCTTTACGCCAAAGACATTGCGAGTAGCCAAAATGTGAGCCTCAGTAAGAGCTGGAAATATATAAAGTGCCTTCTTGCCTTCTGTGACAGTTGTGTTTAGCTTCGAAAACTCTTTGGTCTTAACTGCTTTTAGGTCCTCTAGCAGTATTAAGTTGTCCTTGCGAGATGCAAGTGCAGAAAGAATGGCACCACGATTTTTCTTCTTCATGATCTTCTGAGCAAAATTCTGAATACCAGTAGGCCCAAAGATTACTCCGCCGCCTTTCCAAAGTGGATTACGGATAGAACCGGAACGAGCACGGCCAGTCCCCTTCTGTTTGTAAGGTTTCTTACCACCGCCAGATACTTCGGCGCGTGTTTTGGCCTTAGCGGCAGCTTCACGGCGATTTGCCATCTGCGCCACCACGACTTCATGTATAAGAGCAGGATTCACGACTTCGTCGAATAACTTGGATTTGAGATCCTGTGCTTCCTTTTTTGCGCCAGTGTTTGTATATACTGCTATCTTCATATTACCCCTTCACCACTACAAAGCCTTTGCGAGGGCCAGGAACGGCACCGCGAACGGCAATTATGTTGTTAGCTGCGTCGATCTTGATGATTTTCAGATTTTTCACAGTTACCTGCTCGTTGCCCATCTGACCGGCCATCTTCATGCCTCGCATGACATGCTGAGGATAACCAGCACCGATAGATCCTGGAGCGCGGTAGTTGTGTGAGCCATGAGTCTTTGGACCAGTAGTAAAGTTGTGACGCTTTATGGTACCAGCAAAACCCTTGCCCTTCGATGTACCAGTAACGGTGATCATGTCACCTTCAGAAAAAACTTCACAGGTTAGCTTGTCGCCAACTTTGTAAGTTTTGGTGTCTTCACCTTCAGCGACTTCAACTTCTGTGTTTAAATCAAATTCACGGAGTACCTTGGGTACGCTGCCGCTATCTTTGACGTGACCGGCTTGTGGCTTGTTTACATTCTTATCCAAGCCAAATCCGAGCTGAACTGCCTCATAGCCGTCAGTCTCAGTATTCTTAACTTGAACAACAGTACACGGACCCAACTCTAGAGCGGTCACCGGAACCATATTGCCACGATCATCAAAGATGTGTGTCATTCCGACTTTCTTACCGATAAGTGCCTTCATTGTTCACCTTTTTTACGCAATAAAATACATTTCGACAGATAAATAGTTTCCTTTCGGACTTGTTTATCCCCCGACGCGTGCTTAATTTATAACTTTTTACGCATGAAATATTATATAGAAATTTGAGAGTAATGTCAACGTTTTTGTGAGTATAAATGTCAAAGGACCGAGTACCCGTAGGTAATCGGTCCTTGTGACGTCGAAATGGAAGTTACCGGCCGAAAGTACTCGGCTTCCCGCTGAGAGCCGGGAGCTCCTGCGACTGGGGATACTCGACGCTCATGATCCTCCAGCCGAAACCGAGGCAGCCAGGGCAACTCTGTGGAACTTCGGACAGCAGGGCTGCTTGCCGCTGGCGACCACTGCCGAAGTCAAGGGCATCTACCGGACCCTTGCCGGTCTGATGGCATGTTTCGCAGGGAACCAGGTCGGGCTTGGGCTTCTTTGTAACCATTTTCACACCCCCTTCCGGGTGTTAGGTGCCTACGTGCCAAAGGATAGCCGTGCTGTCTCTGTTGCGAACGGAGAAAGACCCTTGATCGCGACGTACAGTTCGAACTCCTCCTTGTCGAGAAGAGCCTCGAGAAGACCAGTCCAGACGGACACGTCATTCTCGTACAGCTTCCTCGCAAGAGCACGGACCTCTTCGCGGTCATCGGGGAATCCCAAACGCCATCTGTTATACCACAGAGCGCTTGAGGCTGCACCCTCCGGATGGTTCGCCCATCTGACGATGTCCATGATGGCCCTTACCAGTCTGTCCTGGCTCGAATCCTCCATGGTTGTTCACCTCCAAGTGTTCGACGTTAAGGTGCCTCTTATGAGACTCTACAATATACAATGAAAACGCTGTTTTGTCCATAGAAACGCAGAAGGACCGCTTACCCATAGGTAATCGGTCCTTCGAACGTCGAATAGTGGTCAGGCGGTCTCCTCGCACTTCTCAGAAACGAACACGAGGATCTCAACCTTGTGGAAACGTTTTGGCCATAACGTGCCGTCGGGAAGCACTCTGAAGAGGTACTCCGTAGATCCGTCCTCTTCGTAGACGTGGATATTGACCTCGTTGGCTCCCCTGAGGCACTCTGACCAGCATGCGCCAGCAGGAAGGAGCTTCCTGAGTTCAAGCTGGGAGACACACTGCCTCACCAGTTCCTCGCCGTCGTCGCCATCCTCGATCGGGAACTCCCCGATATTCTTGTGGACACCGACGAGCTTCGCGCCAAGCTCCTCGACCAGCGCCTGCTCGACGCTGTCATACGGCTTAGGTTTGTCTCTCTTGGCCACGTGGCCACCTCTTTTCAGTTGTCGACGTTCATGCCTACAGATGTAGACACACCAATATACCATTTTTGTGGCTTTTTGTCAATGATTTCTCACCTTCCCTCCGAAAATTCACAAAGGCCGAGGCCCGATGATCGTCGAATGCTAAGAATTTCGACGTAGGTCGAATTTTGTACAGAGACGACGAGTCTGAATTTTCTTGAACTTTACGTTACTTTCTTTCAAGAGAAAGTAACAAGAAATTAGATAGTTCTCGACTGCGCTCGAACAATAACGAGAGCAGATCCTGAAACAAGTTCAGGATGACGTGGAAGATTGCTTTGTTCCTCGCAATGACGGGAATTCAAAAGGCCCCTCATCGAGGGGCCTTTTATCTACATCTTGATTTCGATGTCTACTCCGGCTGGAAGTGAAAGACTCATTAGGCTATCCACTGTCTTGGCGTTGAAATCGGTAATGTCAATTAGTCTCTTGTGGACTCTCATCTCGAACTGCTCACGACTGTTTTTGTCGATGAAACTCGCGCGGTTGACCGTGATCGGAGTGCGATCTGTCGGTAGTGGGATAGGTCCCGCTACTTTGGCACCGCTGCGAACTGCAGTTTCAATAATCTGAGCCGTAGACTGATCGATAACCTTGTTATCGTAAGCCTTGAGCTTGATGCGGATGCGTTGTTTGTCTTTAGTTTCAGCCATATATTTGTTTAATTTCCTATTTATCAATCTTGGTTACAACACCAGCGCCGACGGTACGGCCACCTTCACGAATAGCGAAGCGAAGACCCTCTTCGATAGCGATAGGCTGGATGAGTGTAACCTTCATCTTGACATCATCGCCTGGCATAACCATTTCGCCCTCGAACTCAATCTCGCCGGTTACGTCAGTTGTACGGATGTAAAACTGAGGTTTGTAACCCTTGAAGAATGGAGTGTGACGTCCACCCTCGTCTTTGGTCAGGACATAGACCTGAGCATCAAATTCGGTGTGAGGAGTAACAGAACCTGGCTTGGCAAGAACCATACCGCGCTCAATATCGTTCTTCTCAATACCACGGAGCAATACACCGGCGTTGTCACCGGATTGACCCTGTTCAAGTTGTTTCTTGAACATTTCGATACCTGTAACTACAGTCTTGCGAGTAGGTTTGATACCAACAATTTCAACCTCTTCATTGAGTTTCACAACACCACGGTCGATACGGCCAGTAGCAACTGTGCCACGACCCTTGATGCTGAAAACGTCTTCAACGGCCATCATGAAAGGTTTGTCAAGATCACGAACTGGCTCTGGAATATAGTTGTCTAGAGCATCCAGAAGTTCGCCAATAGCGCCAATGTATTTTTCGTCGCCTTCAAGAGCCTTGAGAGCTGAACCACGAATGATAGGAGCATTGTCACCATCAAATTCGTACTTAGTCAGGAGCTCACGGATTTCCATCTCGACTAGGTCCAGCATTTCTGCGTCATCAACCATGTCACATTTGTTCATGAAAACAACAATCTTTGGTACACCAACTTGCTTAGCAAGCAGGATATGCTCACGGGTTTGTGGCATAGGACCGTCAGTAGCGGCAACCACGAGGATAGCACCGTCCATCTGAGCAGCACCGGTGATCATGTTCTTCACATAGTCAGCATGTCCTGGGCAGTCAACGTGCGCATAGTGACGCTTCTCTGTCTCATACTCAGAGTGGTGAGTCGCAATAGTAATACCGCGCTCTCTTTCCTCTGGAGCGTTGTCGATCTCGTCAAATTTTTCAACTCGAGCGAGTCCCTTTTTACCCTGAACTGCCAGAATAGCAGCTGTAAGGGTAGTCTTGCCATGATCAACGTGTCCGATAGTACCAACGTTTACATGGGGTTTAGTTCTCTTATAAACTTCGGCCATTTTGTCCCCTTCTTTTATCTTTTTTACTTTACTTTGACAATCAAAACCTTCCACACGCTCGGCGTGGATGATTTATATTTGGTTTGCCAAAATAGTTTACTATAACCAGGCACTTTGTGCAAGAGTTTTGACAAATGAAAAGGCCACGTACCACCGGCACTTGTCATCCCCGGCTAGTCAATAAAATTATAAATCAGTTGACCGGGGATCTCCCTAGCGGTAGCCGTTAGATATCATCGCTTTCGCAAGGACGACAATGGGAGACTGGATCCCAGCCGGAGCCTGTACTGAACTTGATTCAGTGCTGGAATGACGACGTTATAAAAAAAGAGCCCAGATAGGCTCTTCCTTTATTATTCCGCTTGTTTCTTACCACGTTTGGCGATGATTTCGGCAGCAACATTACCAGGAACTTCCTCGTAGTGATCGAATTCCATAGTACTGGTACCACGGCCCTGGGTCATTGAGCGCAAGTTTGTAGCATAACCGAACATTTCAGCTAGAGGCACAAATGCGTCGACAATCTTGGCGTTACCACGATCAGACATCTGCTGAATACGACCACGTTTGCTGTTTAGGTCACCCATAATGTCACCCATGTACTCTTCTGGGACAGTGACTTCTACTTTCATGATTGGCTCTAAGATAATAGGAGTAGCCCTACGAACACCTTCTTGAAGCGCCATAGAGCCCGCAATCTTGAAGGCCATTTCATTCGAGTCAACTTCATGGAAGGAACCATCGTAGATAGTAACCTTGACGTCAACGACTGGATAACCGGCGATAACGCCGTTATCAAGAGCTTCTTTGACACCGTTCTGAACTGGGTTGATATATTCTTTTGGCACCGCTCCACCAACAACCTTGTTGATGAATTCGAAACCAGCGCCCTGCTCATTTGGCTCAATCTGAAGCCAGACATGACCATATTGACCACGTCCACCAGACTGACGGATGAACTTACCCTCTTGTTTGACACTAGATTTGATGGTTTCACGATAGGCAACCTGAGGGCGACCGACATTGGCCTCTACCTTGAATTCACGCTTCATACGATCGACTAAGATGTCTAGATGAAGTTCCCCCATACCAGCAATAATAGTCTGAGCGGTTTCTTCGTCGGTGTGGACACGGAAAGTAGGATCTTCCTCGGCAAGACGAGAGAGAGCAATGCCCATCTTCTCTTGGTCAGCCTTGGTCTTTGGTTCTATAGCAACCTGAATCACAGGCTCTGGGAAGGTAATATTCTCTAGAAGCACTGGATGTGCAGGATCACAGATAGTATTACCGGTAAGAGTGTTCTTCAGCCCTACTGCAGCGGCGATTTCGCCAGAATAAACCTCGGTTACTTCTTCACGATTGTTGGCATGCATACGAACGATACGCCCGATGCGCTCTTTCTCGCCCGTCGCTACATTCAGGACGTAGCTACCAGAAACGAGCTTACCGCGGTATACACGGAAGAAAGCAAGTTTACCAACGAATGGATCAGCAGCGATCTTGAAAACCAAACCACAGAATGGACCCTCGTCATCTGTTTTAACGTCAACTTCTTCGCCTGTTTTAGGGTCTTCACCCTTGGCAGCAGGTACATCGAGTGGACTGGGTAAATAGTCGATTACAGCGTCGAGCATAGGCTGAACACCCTTGTTCTTGAGAGCAGTCCCTGCAAAAACACCGACAATATCACCCTTTATAGTAGAGATGCGCATAGCTGCTTTTAGCTCAGCGACAGATGGCTCCACACCCTCAAAGAACTTCTCAAGCAGCGCATCGTCAGTTTCAGAGATCTTTTCTACCATGACGGCGCGAAATTCCTTGGCCTTATTCAACATGTCTGCAGGAACTTCACCGATGTGCTGTTCCTTACCCATGTCATCGTTGCCGTAGTTGATAGACTTCATTTCCATGAGATCTACAACGCCAGAAAAACCATTCTCCATACCAATAGGTAATTGCATCGCAACTGCGTTGGCACCGAGACGCTCCTTGATACTGTCTAGAGACATATAGAAGTCGGCACCGATAGCATCGAGCTTGTTTACAAAGGCAATACGAGGGACATTGTATTTGTCGGCTTGACGCCAAACAGTCTCAGATTGTGGCTCGACACCGTTTTTGCCGTCAAAAACCACTACAGCACCATCAAGCACACGCAGAGAACGCTCTACTTCTACAGTAAAGTCTACGTGACCCGGTGTGTCGATAATGTTGATGCGGTGGCCAGCCCAAAAACAGGTGGTAGCAGCAGAAGTGATAGTGATACCACGCTCTTGCTCTTGCTCCATCCAGTCCATAGTGGCAGCGCCTTCGTGTACTTCACCAATCTTGTGAGTACGACCGGTGTAGTACAGAATGCGTTCGGTTACAGTGGTTTTGCCAGCATCAATATGTGCGGCAATTCCAATGTTACGTGTCTTGTCTAGTGAGTATTCTCTAGGCATATTTCCCCTCTTCTTTAGTATCTAGCAAAATGAGCGAATGCCTTGTTGGCTTCGGCCATCTTGTGGGTATCTTCGCGGCGCTTGCAGGCAGTACCGACGTTGTTGTAAGCGTCGACTATTTCGATGGCTAGAGCCTTGTCGAACGAAACACCAGAACGTTTGCGGGCGGCGTCACGTAACCACATGAAAGCGTAGTGAAGCTTGCGCTCACCTTTCACTTCTGTAGGTACTTGATAGGTAGCCCCGCCGATACGGCGTGACTTTACCTGAACGACTGGAGATATATTCTTGATAGCTGTCTCGAATACTTCGAGGCCGTTTTTCTGTGTTTTGTTACCAGCTTCGTCAATGGCTGCATAGACCAGCTTCTGAGCTAAGCTCTTTTTGCCGTCTAGCATGATTTTGTTGATAAACTTAGCGACCAAAACACTGTGATACGTAGCGTCTGGTGCTAGTTTTCTCTTTTCTACTTTTCTTGGATCTCTTGGCATATTACTCCTTACGCTTTCTTAGCGCCGTATTTACTACGGCCTTGTTTGCGATTTGTAACCCCAGCAGCATCCAAGGTTCCACGAACGATATGATATCGAACACCCGGAAGATCCTTTACACGACCCCCACGTATCATGACGACACTGTGCTCCTGTAGGTTGTGACCGATCCCAGGAATGTAAGCAGTTACTTCCATACCATTTGTCAGTCTAACACGGGCTATCTTACGAAGGGCCGAGTTTGGCTTCTTTGGAGTGGTAGTTGTTACTTTGACGCATACTCCCCTCTTCTGAGGTGAGGATTCGCTGGTAGCTCTGTTTTTTAGTGCGTTGAAACCACGCTGAAGCGCCGGTGACTTGGATTTAGTCACTTTGCTCTTGCGAGGTTTACGTATTAGTTGATTGATTGTTGGCATTTTGCTCCTTAGAAAATCTAATAGATTTTAACAGATTATTTGTTTCTGGTCAATGACTCTGCGAAGCCAGTTCCTGCTGGAATGAGCTTGCCAATAATCACATTTTCCTTTAGTCCTCTGAGATCGTCGACCTTTCCTGCGACTGCAGCACCAATCAGCACACGGCTGGTTTCTTGAAATGATGCGGCAGATAGGAAACTATCTGTAGTGATAGATACTTTGGTAATCGAGAGTAACAAGTTAACGAATTCTGCCATCTTGCCACCCGATTTCTTGGCTTTGTTATTTTCGCGCTGCAATGCAGACCTACTGATAATCTCGCCAGCGATGAATGGTGTAGTCCCCGCTTCGTCAATACGACAACGGCTAAACATCTGACGAATGATAACTTCGATATGTTTATCGTTAATCGACTGACCCTGTGATGCGTAGGTTTGCTGAACTTCGGTCATGATATAACGTTGAACAGCGTTTTCACCCATTAATTTCAACGCGTCCTGAAGACTCCATGAACCCTCAGTGATTTGTGTGCCAACTTCGACAGAGTCACCATTCTTGGCATACACACCAACTTGCGCAGGAACCATATAAGATTTGACCTCTGCGTCACGAACGACAGCCAGTTTGCCACCAACTATCTTCACCGTACCGCTGTTCTTGGCCTTTAGAGGTTTCTTACCATCGGCTTTGGTGGCAAGAACGTCTTTGGCTTCAACAAATTGGTTGTTCTTCACTGTAAGCTTGAGGTCCGTAACATCATAAGCGTCTTCAGAAAGAACATCAGAGACGATATCAATCTTGTGTTTACCATGAACAGTCTCGACACGAATCTTACCAGAGATTTCGGCTAGGATTGCCTGACCCTTTGGCTGACGAGCTTCGAAAAGCTCTTCAACACGAGGCAGACCCTGAGTAATGTCAACGCCCGCGATACCCCCAGCATGGAAGGTACGCATAGTTAGTTGAGTACCAGGCTCACCGATAGACTGCGCAGCGATGATACCAACAGCTTCGCCAAGAGCAATGAGACCGCCACGAGCCAGGTCGGCACCATAACATTTCTGACAAACTCCCCACTCTGATTCGCAGGTAAGTGCCGAGCGGATAGTTACTTCTTCGATACCGGCTGCCTCGAGTTTCTTGAAATCTTCTGGAGTGACAAGGGTGTTCTTCTTCAAAACGATTTCGCCAGTCTTTGGTTCGACGGCTTCCTTGGCCAGGACACGGCTGATAACACGAGCGGCAAAATCTTCACCAATCTTGCTAGATTCGCCCTTGGTAATTACAGCACCCTTCTTGGTACCACAATCGTTCTCGGTCACGACCACTTCTTGAGCCACATCAACAAGACGACGAGTCAGATAACCTGAGTCAGAAGTCTTTAGCGCGGTGTCGGATAGACCCTTACGAGCGCCATGTGTAGACGAGAAGTATTCTAGAGAGGAAAGACCCTCTTTGTAGTTGGACTTGATTGGGAATTCGATAGTACGACCAGAGGCATTCACCACTAGACCTTTCATACCAGCCATCTGTGCCATCTGAGACAGATTACCGCGAGCACCAGAATTCATCATCACGGCAGCTGAAGAACGTGGATCCATTTGTTTCTCCATGGATTTCATGACTACATCACGAGCTTCCATCCAAATCTCGAGAACCTTGGCATATTTCTCATCTTCAGTAATCAGACCTTGGTTGTACTGAGCAAAGACTTGAACTTCTTTCTCGCCATATTTAGCGAGAATTTCTTCTTTATCATCTGGGATATTGAAGTCGTCCATCGACATAGAGATACCAGAAAGTGTCGAGAACTCGAAACCAAGTGTTTTCATTTTGTCGACGAAAACGACTGTCTCTTCTTGGCCATAATTACGGAATATGTTTTCAATGATTGAAGTAAGCTTCTTGGAAGTCAATTCTTCGTTCAGATAGGCATAACCCTTTGGCAATATCTCGTTGTAGAGGATACGACCGACGGTAGTTTCCATGATTTTACCAAGCATGCGAACTCTGATCTTGGTGCGAACACCGATCTCGCCCACATTGTAGGCATAAATTGCTTCTTCTGGGTCAGAATAGGTTTTTTTATTCTCTTCAGTGTCGTCCATCACGGTCATCCAATATGAACCAAGCACAATATCTTGACTTGGCTTCACTACTGGCTCACCAGCGGCAGGTTTCAGCAAGTTTTTGGTAGAAAGCATAATTTCTGCAGCTTCCTTCTGTGCCTTTGATGAAAGTGGAACATGGACAGCCATCTGGTCGCCGTCGAAGTCAGCATTGAAAGCTGAACAAACAAGCGGATGAATCTGAATAGCCTTACCTTCTATAAGTACTGGCTTGAAAGCCTGGATACCAAGACGGTGAAGGGTAGGAGCACGGTTTAGAAGCACGTATTTACCAGTAATAACGCTGTCGAGTGCGTCCCAAACTTCGTTTCTTAATCGTTCAATCATTCGAGAGGCGCTCTTCACATTATGTGCGATGCCATCAGCGATAAGCTTGCTGATAACGAATGGCTTGAATAGTTCTAGCGCCATCATCTTTGGCAGACCGCACTGGTCTAGCTTCAGTTCTGGGCCAACGACGATAACGGAACGACCGGAATAGTCGACACGTTTACCAAGTAGATTCTGGCGGAAACGTCCCTGCTTGCCCTTTAGCATGTCTGCGAGTGAACGTAGTTTCTTGCGGCTAACAGCCATGGAAACGTTCTTGTCGCGGCGTGCAGAGTTGTCGATAAGTGCATCCACAGCCTCTTGTAACATACGTTTTTCATTGCGGCAGATAACTTCTGGAGCGTCCATATCGAGCAGTTTCTTAAGACGAGTGTTTCTGTTTATTACACGACGATACAGATCGTTTAGGTCAGAGGTTGCGAAGCGACCACCGTCCAGCTGTACCATGGGGCGCAAATCCGGTGGAATAACAGGCAAAATAGTCGTAATCATCCACTCTGGGCGGATGCCAGCGTTCACAAAACCCTCGATAAGCTTGAGGCGCTTTATCGATTTCTTGCGCTTTACACCCTGTGCGCCCTCAACTTCTTCACGAAGAGATTTGACCAAAACGTCTAGATCAATCTGCTCGAGAAGAGTCTTTACCGCTTCCGCACCAATACTGGCCGTAAATACTTCGCCGTATTTTAGTGAGAAATCACGATATTTTGACTCGGAGATAATCTCGAGTGGAGATATCTGAGATAGCTCATCACGAGCAGTCGAACGATAGTGTTCGAGCTCTTCGATTTGCTGTGCGCGTAGTTCGGCATCCTTCTCGGTTGCTTCGATCTCGCTCTTTCTAGACTTGAACTCTTCGTCGATTTGTTTTTTGGCAGAAGCCTTCGCATCTTCATCAACAGATAGGATGATGTAGTTGGCAAAGTAAACTACCTTCTCGAGATCGCGAGCAGACATATTGAGAGTCAGACCAATAGAGCTAGGGACGCCACGAAGGAACCAGATGTGAGTAACAGGAACAGCGAGTTTGATGTGACCCATACGTTCACGACGAACGATGGAACGAGTAACCTCGACTCCGCAACGATCGCAGACTACACCTTTGTAGCGAATTCTCTTGTATTTGCCACAATAGCATTCCCAGTCTTTGGCAGGGCCAAAGATTTTCTCGCAGAAAAGTCCATCCTTTTCTGGCTTCAGGGTACGATAGTTGATCGTTTCGGGTTTGGTTACTTCACCATGAGACCAATCCATGATCTGTTTTGGTGAAGCAATCGAAAGTTTGATAGCTTTGAAAGAGTCGTTTTTTGTTTCAGAAATTATCACTTTATTTCTCCTCTGCTGTTACTTCTTCTAGTGCTTCAAAGTCGTCGACCGAATGATCTTCCTCGATATCTACTTTTGGTAATTCTTTTTCAGCTTCGTCACCAACCATTAGCTGTGATTCCTTGAGTTCATCTATATTTTCCTCATAGGTTTCCTCAATCAGTTTCTCTGCTTCGAGAGTAACATCGACTCCTCTATCCTCTTGGATCAGGTCAACGTCTAGGCCTAGACCCTGTAGTTCTTTCACAAGAACGTTGAATGATTCTGGGATGCGAGGTTCCTTGATTTCTTCGCCCTTGATGACAGATTCATAAGCCTTTGAGCGGCCGATGACGTCGTCGGACTTTATTGTCAGGATCTCTTGCAATGTGTGCGCTGCACCATATGCTTCGAGTGCCCATACTTCCATTTCGCCGAATCTCTGACCACCAAATTGTGCTTTACCGCCAAGTGGCTGTTGCGTAACCATGGCGTAAGGCCCAATAGAACGAGCGTGAATCTTGTCTTCTACAAGGTGAAGTAGTTTCAGGAAGTATTTGTAACCAACTACTGTTCGCTCGACGAAAGGCTCGCCAGTACGACCATCATAGAGCTGGATGCGGCCGTCTTCTGGAAGACCGGCCTCAGTAAGAAGCTCCTTAATCTGTTTGATGGTAACACCATTGAAAACTGGCGATGCAATCTTGATACCGAGCGCCTGTGCAGCCCAGCCAAGATGAGTTTCGAGTGTCTGACCGAAGTTTAGACGAGAGCTGATACCCTGTGGGTTCAGGAGTACGTCAAGTGGAGTGCCATCTTCGAGATATGGCATATCCTCAACAGGTAAAATACGGGCAATAACGCCCTTGTTACCATGGCGGCCAGCCATCTTGTCGCCGACTGCAATCTTACGCATCTGAGCGACCATGACATACACCTGCATAATCACGCCAGCTGGTAGTTCGTCGCCTTTGTCTCTGCTCTTAATACCAATATTAACAACCTTGCCATGTACTCCTGGTGGAACACGTAGCGAGCTGTCTTTAACGTCGCGAGCCTTCTCACCGAAGATAGCGCGAAGTAAGCGCTCTTCTGCAGTTAGTTCTGTCTCACCCTTCGGAGTGATCTTACCCACTAGAATATCACCAGCGAGCACTTCTGCGCCTGGAGTGATGATGCCTTCTTCGTCTAGGTCGCGAAGTGCATCTTCACCGACATTTGGAATGTCGCGAGTGATTACTTCCGGCCCAAGCTTGGTATCACGAACGTCGATATGGAACTCTTCTAGATGTATAGATGTATAACGGTCGTCCTTCACTAGTCTCTCGGACAGGACGATAGCATCTTCAAAGTTGTTACCGCCCCAACACATAAAGCCGACGAGAACGTTCTGCCCCAGCGCGAGTTCACCGTTCTCGGTAGCAGCGCCGTCCACAAGCAGGTCGCCCTTCTTGAATTTGGCACCCTTTGATACGGCTGGGTGTTGGTTGATACAAGTGTCGCTGTTAGTTTGTTCAAATTTGTTGATCAGAATGATCTCTTCTTTGCCATCGCTGTATTTAACCTTGATATGGTCGGCTGTGGATGAAAGTACTTCACCAGCAGCACGAGCCGTGACAATTTGACCAGAATCTTGGGCAACTTTGGCCTCATTACCAGTACCAACAATAGGTGCCTGCGGGCGAATCACCGAGACAGCCTGACGTTGCATGTTCGCACCCATCAGAGCACGACGAGCGTCGTCATGTTCGACAAAAGGAATCAGTGAAGTAGAAATACTGACTGGTTGCTCTGTAGCAACGTCAATATAGTCAACTTCGGCCACCTTAACCTCATCTGCCTCACCATTACGACGAGCGATAGCTGTTTCCTCAACAAAATAACCCTTATCGTCTAGCGGTGTCTTTGCCTGAGCGATAATGCTTGTTTCTTCGTCATCGGCAGCCAAATATACAACTTCATTTGTAGCGTGAGGCTTGCCGTTTTTGTCTTTTTCAACCTTACGATATGGAGTCTCAATAAAACCATAACTATTAATCTTGGCGAATGAAGACATCTGGTTAACAAGACCAATGTTTGGTCCCTCAGGAGTCTCGATAGGACAAATACGACCGTAATGAGTCTTGTGAACGTCACGAACTTCGAACCCGGCACGCTCACGAGATAGGCCTCCTGGCCCGAGTGAGCTAAGACGACGCTTGTGCGAGAGCTCAGTCAGAGGATTCGTCTGGTCCATAAACTGTGACAGCTGTGAGCTTGCGAAGAATTCGCGAACTGCAGCCACAATAGGACGGACATTAATCAGTTGGCTGGCAGTCACAGTCTCGAGATCATAAATAGACATACGGTCTTTGATGTTGCGTTCGGTACGAGCCAGTCCGATGCGGAACTTCGATTGTACGAGTTCGCCAACAGTACGGACGCGGCGATTACCCATGTGATCGATATCGTCTGCGACACCGCCGTTGTTGTTCAGTCGGATGATCTCGGCCACAATAGCGACCAAATCTTCACGTCTGAAAGCGCGATTTTCGCGTACATTTTTGATCTCTGTACCAAGACGTTTGTTCATCTTGTAGCGACCGACGCGAGATAAATCGTATTTCTTTACATCAAAAAAAAGACCTTCTACAAAGCTGCGAGCGTTCTCGACTGTAGCGAGATCTCCAGGACGAATACGCTTGTATACCTCGACAAATGCTTCTCCTTGATTCGCAGATGGGTCTTTCTCTAAAGTGCTTGTGATAAAGTCATGTTCTTTGTTTGTATTTACATCATGGAAAAGTGCCTTGATCTCTTCGTCTGTGCCGTAGCCAAAAGCACGCAGAAGTGTCGTGATAGGAATCTTCCTCTTGCGGTCAATCTTTGCAAAAATACCGTCGCCGGTTGCAGTCTCAATCTCGAGCCAAGCACCACGGCCAGGGATAACTTTCGCACCAAATGAGGTACCGGAGTTTGTCTCTTCTGAAGTAAAGTACACTCCAGGAGAACGAACCAGCTGGGAAACGACAACGCGCTCAACACCATTGATGATGAAAGTACCACGGTCAGTCATCACCGGCATATCACCTAGGAAAACTTCTTGAATCTTCTTTTTGTTAGTTTCCTTCACGTGTATCTCTACGTTCGCCTTGAGAGGCGCTTCATAGGTAACCTTTTTTTCCTTAGACAGCTTCTCGCTGTATTTAGGATCACCAAGCCAGTAGTCCTTGAAAGAGATTGACACTAGCTTGCCAGTGTAATCGTCTATCGGCGACACTTCTTCGAATAGTTCTGCGAGGCCCTCACGCAAAAACCATTTGAAGCTGTCCGTCTGGACTTCTGTTAGATTTGGAAGTGCTAACACGTCCGGGGATGGATTGAGATACTTGCGTCCGAGCTTGGACTCAGAGGCAAAGATGAGCTGTTTTTTGGCCATAAAAATGCTCGCTCCTTATGTTATTTTTGCTAATTTCTAAGGGGTGTTTTTTATTCTCATTGTAGTGAAAGCGGAAAATATCCGTTTAGACGTAAATATAAATCTATACTATTTGGGGTCACTTGTCAACGATTTTCTTGACTAAAATGCGTGAGGGGCGGATCCCACAATGTGGAACCCGCCCCGGTAGTGCTAGGTGTCGCTAGTGGAGGCACCTTTTGTGATCACGTACGGGAAACGCCCCGTGTCCTCGATAGGCCAGTCGCAACTTGAGTCGAGGAAATAGCCCTCTCCCTTGTTGGCGATGAACTCCGCCGGCGTTGGTCTGTAGAGGTAGTTCGTCTCCATAACCCATTCCGCTGCCCGCTTGAGGCCGAAGTGATCAACGATTCTCTTCTTCGACCTCTCGGGGATAGAATCAAGTACGGTCGTGTCCAACGGTTCCATTTCCTCGCTCCTCCTCGGTGGTCGAGAGTTCGTCAATTCGCTTCTGGATGGCGGCTATCTCTTTCTCGTGCTTGTCTGGAGCGCGAGTCAATCCGTGCCTCTTGAGATGGGGCACTACAGCCTTCAGGGCTGCCAAATCCCGAACGAGCTCATGGAGCGTTCGGTCATCAACCATCGCTCTTCCTCTCGTTTGGAATTTCGCTGCCTATAGTAACACAAAAAGTCGAAATTTGCAATAAAAAAGAGCCCCGAAAGGCTCATAAATAGTAGTTATCTAGAACAGGTCTCATGGAGATAGTCGAGAACTTTCTGCCCGATAACCGAGTTTTCTATCTGATGCCTGGCATCGTGGGAAGTAAAGAATTCCTCGGCTTGTTTGCGTTCTTCGCCCTGATATATCTCGATCTTGTGGGCGATAGAATCTTCGATTTCAGCATCAGTCGCTTCGTATTTTCCGTCTTTAGCAATCTGCGTGAGTACGATACCTATTTTGACTCGCTTTTCAGCTTCTGGCTGCATCTCTGCCTCCATATCTTCCTTGGTTTTCTTGGTCATGGATAGATACTGCTCCAGACCAATGCCTTGCTGCGATAGGTTTGTCTCTGCTTCATGAAGCATACGATGTTGTTCCTGAGAAATAAGAGATGATGGCGCTACAAATTTCGTCTTTTCAACAAGTTTGCCCAGGATTTCGTCTTCGACACGGCGGCGTTCTTGTAATTCTTTGGTATATATTAACTGCTTTTCAATGTCAGCACGTAATTCAGCGACATCCTTGAACGGTCCAACTTGAGCCGCAAAATCGTCTGTAAGTTCCGGCATGATAATTTCTTCTACAGAGTGTAACTTCACCTTGAAAGTAGCTTTCTTCCCCCTCAGATTGTCGGCATGGTAATCCGCTGGGAAAGTAACCTCAATGTCACGGTCCTCATCAGCCTTCATACCGACCACTTGACCTTCAAAACCAGGGACAAAACTCCCAGAACCCAGCACGATTGGATGATTTAGGCTCTTGCCGCCCTCAAATGGAACGCCATCTACAAATCCTTCGAAATCCATCTCGACTCTATCCCCTAGTTTTGCAGCACGTTCAACTGGGGTCGGCTTAGCCAGTTGCTTGGCCAGATCATCCAGAACTTCTTGCACGTCTTTGTCGGCAATCTTAATTTTCTCGCGTTTTACAGAAATCTTTTTGATGTCGGGAAGTTTAATCTCTGGCATAATCTCAACTGTTGCTTCGTAAGTAAGTCCGTCTGTAGGTACAAATTTAAGTACTTTTACCTCTGGAGAACCCACAACTTCGACTTGTTCTGCGATAACGGCGTCGTAATAACTCTCAGGAAGTAGAATATCAAGCATTTCAGCTTCGTATCGTTCAGATCCAATCTCCTTTTCAACAATATTCTTTGGCGCTTTACCTGGACGAAAACCCGGGACTTTGACACTTGGAGCCAATTTGGCATAAACGGCCTCACTTGCTAGCGCTAGCTTGCCAGCTTCTACCTCTATAGTCAGTTTAATTTTGTTATCTGCGAGTACTTCTTTTGTAACTTTCATTATTTCAGTAGCCCTTCCGCTTTAGCAACGAGTGAATCTTCGTCTTGAAGCCCAACGAGCGTATCCACAACTTTCCCACCCTTAAATGTGATCAGGGTCGGTATGCTCATCACACTATATTTCATAGCCGTATCCCGTGCTTCGTCGACATTAAGCTTTACGAATTTAACCTTGCCTTCGTACTTGCCGCCGACTTCTTCAAAGATAGGTCCCATCATTTTGCAAGGACCACACCATTCAGCAAAGAAATCTATTATTACTGGTAAATTGCTTTTTGCAACTTCTGCTTCAAAATTCTCGTCTGTTATATGTAACACATGTACCTCCTGTTTGATTTAATTATGGTGCCTCGGGCGAGACTCGAACTCGCAATTCATTTCTGAAACTAGTTCCTAAAACTAGCGCGTATACCAATTCCGCCACCGAGGCACGATGCGAACTGGAATATTCTACCATTTCTGAAAACTTTTTTCAACGCTCTCTTATATAGAAATCAGATCTTTGATTTGCGAGTACTTGGCTGGCCCTATACCCGAAACATTGTCGATATCCTCAATTTTCTGGAATCCTCCGTTTGCGTCACGGTAATCAATGATTTTCTGGGCCGTGGCGGGGCCAACACCTGGAAGTGTGTCCAGCTCCTCAAGTCCAGCTTTGTTGATATTTACAAGTGCGGTCGTTTTATTGTTCGAGACTTGTTGAGAACTATTTGCGGTAGACTTCTCGTCTGCGTTCGAAAAAGAATTTGTGACCCCAGAAACCGCACCTTCGGTAAATGTCGCCGGCGCATCCTTCTGTTTTAGGATTAGAAGTCCGCTCATGACCAAAACGCCCGCCAAAAGTAGTACCCCTATTTGTTCGCGAACTCGTTTTTTCGTTTCATCAGTCATGATTATTCCAAATTCAGAACTTTATCGAAATTACTCATTTTTGCTGTAAGCAAAGGATACTCATCGAGCGAATGTTTGCCAAGAAAGCGCTTGGCGGCTTCGCGACAACGGCTGATTAACTCTAAATTCATTAGGTTTTTCATCTTTATATCAGGTAGTCCATGCTGTCTCGATCCGATGAATTCACCAGGGCCACGAATCTCAAGATCTGTATCGGCTAGTTTGAATCCGTCGTCAGTATGCACAAGTGCGTTCAACCGTTTCAATGCAACTTCTGCTTTCGATGAAGTAGATAGCAAACAATATGATTGATGCAACCCACGCCCGACACGACCACGGAATTGGTGCAGTTGTGCTAGTCCAAACCGTTCGGCATCTTCGATAATCATAATCGTCGCATTCGGCACATCAACACCAACTTCGATAACCGATGACGAAACGAGAATTTTTGTCTCACCAGATACGAACTTGCTCATTGCCAGATCCTTGTCTGCTATCGGCATCTGCCCGTGAACGTATCCAACCGCAAGGTCTAGAAATATTTTGTGTGCTAATTTCTCATATTCCGCCATAACAGACTTGCGCTCGTCTTCCTTCTCTTCTACAAGAGGGCAAACTACAAAAGCCTGGCGTCCGGCTTCGATCTCTTTACGAATAAATCCGTAACTATCTTCGCGCTTTTCGTCTGGAACAATCCTGGTGACCACTTTTTGCCTGCCTTTCGGCATTTCATAAATGATGGAAAGGTCCAGATCACCATAGAGAGTCAATGACAAAGTACGCGGAATAGGTGTTGCTGTCATCGACAAGAAATGCGGCAAAGTTTTGGTAGACAGGCTCTCTTTTTTCAGTGCCGCACGCTGGTCTACGCCGAAACGGTGCTGCTCATCTACGATGGCCAAGGCTAAACGCCAAAACTCTACATCGTGTTCCAAAATCGCGTGAGTACCAATAATCACCTTGATTTCACCTTCACGAATTCCACCAAGTAACGCCTCACGCTCTACTTTTGCCATTGAACCAGTGAGTAAACCGCATTCTATATCAACAGATTTAAGCAGCTGAGATATCTTGGCAAAGTGCTGTTTGGCAAGAATTTCTGTCGGACAAAGCAGCGCCACCTGAGAACCACTGGCTGCCACGTCTGCCATCGCCATAGCTGCAACCACCGTTTTACCGCTACCAACATCCCCCTGCAGCAGACGATTCATCGGTTCATTCTTGGCAACATCTTGGATGATATCCCAAGCCGCTTTCTTTTGCGCCGTGGTAAGTTCGTATGGCAGACTTTGAATAAATTTTTTGATCAACGTTTCATCATATGGAACCGTAATAGCTTGCTCCTTTGCTAGATTCTGCCTGGCATTCAGCACGGTTACCTGTAGCAGGAACATCTCATCAAAATCTAGTCTCTCCATTGCTTTCTTGAGCTGTAGCGAATTCTCCGGGAAATGAAGCTGACGGATAGCGGCTGGTAAATCAATTAGCTCTTCCTCGCGTTTGATCGTTTCGGGCAAATAGTCCTTGATACTATACATGTACTTCATGAGAGGCTTAATTTTCGTACGCAACCATTTTGAAGTGATACCAGCTGTTTCTGGGTATATCGGGACTATTCTTCCCACGTGAGTTGGACCCTCCTCGATATCATCCTTCACTAGCTCGTAGCTGGGGCTTGTCATTTGGATAGAACCAAAGCTAAATTCTATCTGACCAGCAAGAAATATTTCGTCGTCCAGGTGCAGGGTCTTGGTCAAAAATGGTTGATTAAACCAGACTGCCTTGATAAGCCCCGTGTTGTCAGCCACGATAGCCTCTGTCAGATACATTCCATTCTTCACTCGCCTATTAGCAATCTGTTTAACAACACCACGAATGCTAAATGTCTCGCCTGGTTTGGCCTCACGAATCGGAACTATCTTTGAGTAATCATCCCAGCGCCTGGGAAGATACCACAAAAGATCCTCAATCGTTTCAATGCCAAGACCGGCGAGCAGCTCCCGATGACTCTCACCCACTCCCGCCACTTCACCTATCGGAGTCTTCAGATTCATTATTTATCGAGTATTAGTCTAATAAATTTACGTTTACCGACCTGGACAACACTACCGCCCTTCGGTCGAATAACGGCATCTCGATCGCCAATAACAGCGCTGTCTACACGTACGCCGCCTTGTTCTATCAGTCTCTTGGCCTCGGTTTTTGATGGTGCCAGCCCAGTGAAATGTAATAGTTCTGCTAGTGGCCAGTTCTTGTCTGTAATTTTAACTTCGTCAATATCATCTGGCATCTCATTCTTCACAAACACCTGAGCAAACGCCTTTTCGGCTTCATCGGCGGCTTTTTCACCATGATATCTAGCCACCAAAGCTTTCGCGAGAATTATTTTTGCATCTCGTGGATTCATTCCTTCAGCTAGTTTCTTCTCGATCTCCTTAACTTTCGGCATCTCCATATCAGTGACGAGGGTCAGATAGCGAATAATCAGTTCGTCTTTTATTGACATGGTTTTACCAAACATATCGGCCGGTAGATCTTCTATATATATACCATTATTATAAGAAGTACTCATTTTGCGGCCGTCAGTACCCTCGAGCATTTCAAAGGTCATGACATTCTGTTCCTTTTGTCCGTACTTTTTCTGCAGGGTCCGGCCAGCGAGCAAATTGAACAATTGGTCATTTCCGCCCACCTCAAGGTCAGCCTTCACCATCACGGAATCATATCCTTGCAATAAAGGATACAGAATTTCATGTAGCCCGATTGGCTTGTCTCCCTGCCATCTTTGCCAAAAATTATCGCGTTTTATAAGCTGATTTACAGTAAAGTTCATCGTTTCTTTCAAGAGTTCACCAGCAGACATCTTGTCCAGCCAATCGCTATTGTGGTGCAATTCGACTTTTTCCATATCAAGAATCAGACCAAGTTGTTTCTGATATGTGGTCATATTCTCACTTACCTGTTCAGGTGTTAAAATCATTCGTTCCGCAGTTTTGTCTGAAGCATCGCCTATTCTTGCGGTAAAATCGCCGATAATCATAACAATCGTATGCCCCATATCTTGGAGTGCTCTCAGTTTCCAGAGAGGAATGGCTCTTCCCAGATGAAGCTTTGGTCCAGTCGGATCAATACCTAGCTTAATACGTAATTTTTTCCCAGCCTCTAAGTCATTTTTCAAATCATTCCTTACGATAACATCGGAGACACCGCGTGTAAGAATTTCGTCTATTTTATTCATCGATACTTTCCTTTATAATATAGGCATTATACATTATTAGAAAAACAGGAGCAAATATGCCATTCGGCAGAAAAAGTTCCAGATTCTCTGGACAAAAATATACATCCTTTCCAAAATCCCCACGCTCGGCTCGCAAGCCCGCTCGCAATCATTATCAAAAGCCGGTCAGTCACGCCACCAGATCTACGAGTCGTGGCCGAAAGTTTGGCGGATTCAAGAGTTTCGTGATCCCAGGTTTTAATTTTGAGAAAATCAAAAAATATTTAAAGAATCTATTCACCACTAAAGAAGGCTGGATGAAGCTGGCTTTTGTCGGCGCAGTATTGGTCGCTCTTGTGATAGCGCTGTTCGTCTGGTTTGCCAAGGATCTGCCTAGTCCAGACAAGATAAACGCCAAGATGAGCGCTCAATCAACCCAGATTTTTGACCGTAACGGCAAACTCCTATATGAGATTCACGGTGACCAGAATAGGATTCTGGCGGATTGGAACGAGATTCCAGACAATATAAAGAACGCAACCGTCGCCGTCGAAGACAAGAACTTCTATAATGAGGGCGGCTTCAGTCTGATGGGCATCGGTAGAGCGTTTATCGGCGTCATAACCGGCAACCATTCCCTTGGCGGCGGTTCCACCATCACACAACAGTATGTGAAAAATTCACTACTGACTAGCGAATATTCATTTGTGAGGAAAATCAAAGAACTAATTCTCGCAACCGAGATCAACCAGAGATACACCAAACAAGATATCTTGAAAATGTATCTAAACGAAATCCCATACGGCTCCAATGCTTATGGCATCAAAGTAGCAGCTAAGACTTACTTCAACAAGGATCTAAAGGATCTGACGCTGGAGGAAGCCGCCACTCTAGCCGCCATGCCACAAGCGCCTACTTATTACTCTCCATATGGCACCCACAAACAGGATCTAATGGATCGTAAAAATATGATTCTTGATCTCATGGCAGACCAGAAATACATCACTAAAGACCAGGCAACAGCTGCCAAAAAGGTTGAGCTTGCGTTCTCTAATAATCCATACGGATCAATCACCGCACCTCATTTCGTAGAATATGTTCGTGAGCAGCTAGTCGCAAAATATGGTGAAACGATGGTAGATACCGGTGGCCTGAAAGTCTATACCACGCTCGATCTCGAGAAACAGAAATACGCCGAGGAAGCTGTCGACACCAATGTTGACAAAAATAAGAGTAGGTATAATGCATCCAATGCTGGCTTGGTTGCCATGGATCCGAAGACTGGCCAGATACTAGCGATGGTTGGTAGTCGTGACTTTTTCAACCCAGATATCGACGGTAATGTGAATGTTACACTCTCTTCCCTACAGCCGGGTTCATCATTCAAACCATTTGCATATGCCACTTTATTCAAACAAGATGGCTGGGGACCAGGCAGCATTATTTACGACCTGAAAACTGACTTTGGTGGAGGGTATATCCCACAAAACTACAGTGGCGGGTTCTGGGGACCAGTGACTATCCGCAGCGCTCTTGGCAACTCTCTGAACATCCCTGCGGTCAAAACTCTTTACATCGCTGGGCTAGATAATACCTTAGCCACCGCTCACGCAATGGGCATCACAACGCTGAACGATCCTAGCCAATATGGATTATCATTAGTGCTAGGCGCTGGCGAGGTAAAACTACTCGATATGACCAACGCATATGGCGTATTCGCAAACCAGGGCGTCAAGCAAGATACCACCTGGATGATGCGCATTGAAGATAATAAGGGCAAAGTAATCGATGAATACAAGGACAAGAGTGGCAAACAGGTCATCGATCCTCAAGTCGCCTATCTGATCAATAATGTGCTCTCAGATGACTCCGCCAGAGCTCAGACATTTGGTGCAGGTAGCGCACTCACCCTCTCTGGTCGCCCAGTAGCAGCCAAGACCGGAACAACTAATAGCTACAAGGACGCCTGGACCATGGGTTACACCCCTAGTCTCGTGGCTGGAGTCTGGTCTGGTAACAACGATGGCACGCCAATGACGTCTGGTGGTGGTGCATTCGCGGCAGCTCCTATCTGGCATGACTTCATGACCAAGGCACTAGCAGGCTCGGCTGTCGAACAATTTAGCAAACCTAGTGGCATCAAAACCGTTACTGTTACAAACGGTAACAAAACCTCCACCGACATCTTCCCTTCTTGGTACAAGCCATCAACTACTACAGGCAGTCAATTACTTAAGATTTACATCCCGGATGGCAAACTAGCCACCGACAAATGCCCTGCCGAACTAGTGGAAACCAAGACATTCACAACGGCTACGGCCGAAATCCCAACTTCTGACGGCGCATATTCCAGATGGTTCGCGCCTATCGCCGCGTGGGCAGCATCTGTGGGCTTGTCTTCAGACGTTAGCCAAATACCAACGCAGACCACAGACCAATGTACTGGCGCCGACGCGCCAACGATTAACATCACCTCACCAACTGGAGCCGAGACCATCAAGGACGCATTTGATGTCCTGATAGATATAACAGCACCAGCAGGAGTAATGAGTGTAAACGTATCGGCGGGAACAAACACAGCAGTCGCTACCCTAGTCAACGGAACCACCTACAAAGCGTCTTTCAGCGGAATTGCTGACGGCAAATACGATCTAACTGCGACCATAAAAGACAATAAGTATCAGACAGCTACTTCCAGCGTGGTAAAGATTACCGTTAAAAAATAGTTCTAAAAACCGATTTTTACAATTTCCGGCGTCAGCCGGATTTTGTATTTATCCCAAGCCTTGGATTGAATATACTTTTCCAAATCTAAAACATCTGTTGCGTTAGCGTTGCCCACATTACGGATGACGTTAGCGTGGAGTGTACTAATCTCGGCATCTCCAATGCGAAAACCCTTAAGGCCAAGTGAATCTATAAGTTCTCCGGCGCTTTTACCTTCTGGGTTCTTGAAATAACTACCACAGGTCTTGCCAATATAGCTCTTGCCACGACGGACCTGATCATCATGAATTTGCACAAGAATATCTGCCGTATCCCCTGCCTTGAGCTTAAATACTACACTTAAAATCACGACTGCAGGATTATTTTTGATTTTCGAATTCCTATAGTCGAAACCGAAGTCTGCATTCTGCCAGGTTTCTACTTTGCCATTTATAAAAACTTCGGCCGAAACTAGGGTTTTCGAGATATCAAAGTCTAGCGCACCAGCGTTACCAACCACTGCTCCACCGATAGTTCCAGGTATACCGGCACCAAAGTGTAACCCAATCAAACCCTGTTCCATAGTCTTTCTGGCCAGCTGGCCGAAGTTCACACCACTATCTGCAGTCACGGTCGTATTATTTATTGTAAAACTCCTAGACCTATTTACTATCACAAGTCCGCGAAATCCAGCATCCGAAAACAGAATATTACTGCCAGAACCGATAACAGCAGACGCTAAGTCTTGGCGGGTCGCCCAGTCCAGTGCCTCGATAAGTTCATCCCTTGTGCTTACTACACATAAATACTCAGCGTCTCCACCGATACCAAATGTGGAATAATTGGAAAGCAGTACATTTTCTTGGATGTTAACCACTGATTATCCTAGCAAAATACATTTTACCGGCCGTAGTTTGTAACGATCGGCTGATTTTCACTTTTACATTTTTGTCTACGTGCTTGCTGCCAGATTCAACAACTATCATGGTGCCATCTTCGAGATAACCAACGCCCTGAGTTTTGTCCTTACCAATGTGCGCTATCTTGACTGAAAATTCATCACCAGGCAAGAGTTCTGGCCGCAAACTCTGCGCTAGTTCATTTATATTTAGCACGTGTACACCCTGAACACTAGAGACCTTATTCAGGTTGAAGTCAGTGGTGAGTAGCGCTGCTTGTCGCTTTTTCGATAAAGACACGAGTTTGCTATCAACGGTTTCAATTTCAGGGAAATCATCGCTCACTATTTCGAGCTCCCCTTTTTTTATCTTTTTTAACTCGTTCAACGCTTCGAGACCACGACGTCCTTTATCACGACGATCTCCGTCTTTTGAATCAGCGATGTTCTGTAGTTCGGCTAAGATAAACTTCGGCACAATCATTTTTTGCGCCAAAAAACCTGCTTTCGCTATGGCAACAACGCGCTTATCGATAAGAACAGATGTATCAACTATCACTTCTCTGACATTCTCATCATGGTGCGCCGGTAGATGTATCGGCTGCAGACGAATCAGTTTCCCTAACGTTTCGAATGTTTTGTCGATCTGTGGCAACTGCCTGTTCAGAAGGGCTAATGAAATAAGTACCGCAACCGTGCTCACGACAATCGGCAAAGCCTCGCCATAAAGACCTGGCAGCTTGGACAAAGGCGCCGAAAGCAATGCGCCGATAATCAGTCCGACAACCACTGCTATAAGATCGAGGATGATTCGCTTCATGGTAAGACGCGAAAAGTTCTCAAGAATGGCAAGCGCCACTATGAGTATTGCGATAGAGATAAAGACGAAACTAGATAATGTATTCATCTTTACCTATTATACAACTTTATTCAGTTTGAGTGGCTTTTTCGTCCTCTAGGATCTCGGCAACTTCGTCTGTTCCGTCGCTAGGTTCAGTAACTTCTATAGTTTCGACAGGTTCAACTTCGACTGGCTCAACCGCTTCTGGGACAACAATTTCCTCGGCGATTCCAACAGCCTTCATGATCTCATCTTCGAGGTCACGTTTGTCCTCAACTGGACGCAAAACCTTGGCAGCAGCTTCTACACCAGACTCATCACCGCCTTTAATGTCAACATTCCAACCAGTTAGCTTGGCAGCCAAACGGACATTCTGGCCCGAACGGCCGATAGCAAGTGAGAGTTGATCCTCTGGCACTTCTACCTCAGCCTTTTTATCTTCTTCGTTCAGAACTATATTGTTTACCTTTGCAGGTGATAATGCGTTTGAGATAAAGGTCTTCTCATCTTCATCAAAGAGGATGATGTCAATCTTTTCTTCACCAATTTCATTCATCACGGCCTGTACACGAACACCACGTTGTCCAACGCATGAGCCAACCGGGTCTACGCCGTCTTGGTTGCTGAGGACGGCCATCTTGGTACGTTGTCCTGCTTCACGAGCGATAGCCTTAATCTCGACAATACCAGCTAGTATTTCTGGAACTTCTAGCTCGAACAAACGTTTTACTAGGCCTGGATGTGAACGAGAGATTACAATCTGTGGACCTTTGTTGGTCTGCTCTACACGGACCACAAAGAACTTCAGATGTTGACCAGCATAATATCGCTCGCCACGGATCTGCTCATTTGGGAAAAGTACGCCTGCGGCCTTACCCATGTCGACAATAACGTTATTACCTTCGACACGCTGTACTGTACCACTAACCACTTCACCTTCTTTATCTTTGTATTCACCAAAGACCATGTCTCGCTCGGCTTCACGGATTCTTTGAATAATCACCTGTTTGGCAGTCTGAGCGGCAATACGACCAAAGTCGTTTGGTAGGTCCTTGATCTCAACGATGTCGCCAACCTTGACACCTTTTTTCAGCTTGCTAGCATTCACAACGCTCATCTGAGTCATATCGTTCTCGACTTCGTCAACAACTTCCTTCTGTACGTATACTACAATTTCACCAGAGTCGGCGTCTATCTCAACGCGGACTTCCTGGTCCTTGCTACCAAAATCTTTTTTGTATGCAGCGCCTAAAGCGGCTTCGATAGTTTCTAGCACCACTTCTTTTGATATATTTTTCTCTTCGCAGATCTGAGCAATTGCGTCTGTAAAACTGTTCATTTTCTCTCCTTTTAATAAAAATGTCGCATTTCTGGCGAAATCCGACGGGTCTAAACAACAAGATAATTATATGTCAGAAATGCGGAAATGTCAAACATCACATGCCCTGAGTGTAGATATTCGGAACAATTTCTATCTTGTTACCATCAATCAGAACAGCATCTATCCGGTAGTCAACTTCTGGCTGCTGAGTTTGGTACAAATAGTCTCTTGCTGCCATCAGTATTTTGCGCATCTTAGTCTTTGTTATGGCATCGATGGCCGTGCCAAAGCCTCTTGGATTTCGATATTTCACCTCAACGAAACAGACAAATCCATCTTTCTCGGCCACTATATCTATCTCTCCTACCCGACATGTATAATTGCGTTCCAAAATTTTGTAGCCCGCCGCCGACAGAGCCCCAACCGCCATATCTTCCCCTTCGTTGCCTACTTCTCTGCTCACAGAAAGGCCTTGATTGGCTTATAGCTACGTCTATGTATATTTGAGATACCATGTTCAGCCAGCCTAGCCTGGTGTAACTTGGTACCATAACCCTTGTGCCTCTCAAATGCATATCTCGAATATTCTCCACCAAGTGCACTCATTAAATTATCTCTGGTCACCTTGGCTATGATAGAAGCGCATGAAATTGAATAAATTTTTTGATCACCTTTGATGATAGCTTCTTGCTCAATCTCAAGTTGTTGACGTAAATCCAGTGCGTCGGTGAGTAAATAATCCGTCTTTACGCTCATCATCTCCACTGCTTGTTTGGCACCGAGTTTTGTTGCTTCCAGAATCCCAATTTCGTCGATAATTTCGTGCCCAACTATGCCGACGCCGAAATCAACAACCATGTCGGTAATTATCTCGTAAAACTCGGCTCTTTTAGTCGGGCTCATCAATTTAGAGTCAGTGATGCCGTCAATCTGCTTGTGTTTCTTCGAAAGTACCACAGCTGCGACTACTACTGGGCCGGCCCAAGCTCCACGGCCAGCCTCGTCTATACCGGAGACGATCTTTCCCTGCTTCCAAAGGGCTTTCTCTCTGTCTAATGTCGGAGTAATTTTCATAGCGTCATTATACATCAAAAAAGAGCCCGGAGGCTCTTTTGGTTATTATTCTTCAGTTTTCTCTGGCTCTGTAGCTTCCATAGTCTGTTCTACCTCGGCACCTTCGCCGTCTTTGCCTTTCTCCAGATCTGCTTCGGCTTTTTCTACACCCTCAGCGGTTTCTTCTTCTTGAATTTCCTGGTGATCTTCTTCTTTCTCGTCAGCTGTGACTACGTCTTCAGAAGCAACTGCCCTGTTCTCTTCTTTGGCGACATCGTCTAAGCTTACTTCATCTTTGATATCCTCGGCTTCTTCAGTAAGTTCAGTGACTTCGGCATCCAATTCCTCGCTGGCTGGAGCGAGATCTTCGGGCTTTAGCTCTTCCTCTACCACATTAACTGCAAGTGAATCGAATCGTAGGTCTTTAAGCTTAGCGGCCTTACCACGTAGATCACGTAAATATGTCAGATAAGCGCGACGAACATTAGCACGTTTCTTAATCTCAATCTTGGCAAGTTTTGGAGATTGTGCCAGGAAAGTACGCTCTACACCGATACCGTAGGAAAGTTTACGTACAGTAAATGTCTGTCCATTTCCACTACCTTTAACGCGCAAAACCACACCCTCGAATACCTGAACACGTTCTTTGTTACCTTCGATGATCTTGGTGTGTACGCGAACTGTGTCACCAGGTTTTAGATCTGGGACATTCTTCTGTTGTTTTTCTGTAAGTGAAATTAGTGATTTCATCATTTCTCCAAAATAAGTACGCGAGAAATATTATAGCGGATTTTGGCGTCTGAGTCAATTATTTAAATGCGAAAGGCGCGCTGCCCTTTGCATATTGCATTGGTCTTGCGCGCCTTGTTCACCGGGTAATGCTCCATTCTATCTCACGACAGTATGGTTGTTTGCAGTATAACGGTGAGGCTATTCCGCCGGGTTCTAGTCCCGGGGAAAGGGGATGTCTAGTGTTGGAAGTGCCGCTTCGCTCAGATGATGCCATGACGCGTGTCCTTGCGAGACATCATCTGTCATGAAGCCCAGACGGTCTGGCGTACACCTAGTTGCCCTGACATGCCCTCTGCTGGTCTTCTTCGAGCATGTAGGGGTCGAGCCCTCTCTGGATCACAACGGCCGAGTAGGGGCAGGGATTGCAAGCGGTCGTGCGCGAACGCCACGAGCGTACATCCCTCAGCACCTCATCCCTCAGAGGGACATCGATGCTGTAGGGCTGCCCAAGTTGTACTGCCAGGAATTTCTCGTGGTGCCGCATAACGATGCAGACCGAAGGGTCTTCACAGAGATGACCGCTGACACCTTCACACAACTCCTTGAGAGCGAGTATCTGTGCGGCGGCTCGAACATCTGCGACGCTCTTGAAGTGAAGTCCAGCTTCTTCAGCCTTCTTCACAGCCTGAGCGATCTTGCCCTGCGTAGGACAGCTACGAATACTCATGTGAATCGCGTGCAGTTCGGTTTCAGAACCTGTTTCACTCATGTGACATGCCCCTATTCTGCGATTGCTACTGCTGCTAGGCTGCCGTAGCGGGCTGCGGCTGGGCGATGATCTTGCTCTTCTCGGCAAGACGCAAAGTTGCTGTGGCTTCAGACCGATTCGATCCTCTGCCACAGTGCTTCACACCCTTCCGGTCAGTACGTGAGGCGAAAATCGTGTTGTTTCTCTCGACCTCGTAGTAAATCCTGCCGTTCTTCCTAGACATGCCGGCTCCTTCATAGACTTCTCCGCGGAACTTTCACCGAACCGGAAGTTGTCTAGGGACCATCGGCGGTCTCTCCCATGTGTTCACCCTCTTCCATTCACTAGTTGTTTAGGTACGATAGCCAGTATCATACCATATTTATTTACTTTTGGCAAGAGTCTTTAGTTCTCGGTGAGCCTTTTACGGATTGAGTCCCCTAGCTTCTCGCTATATTTGATGCCGAAAGGCAGTTTTACTTTTTTCGGACCCGATGGCCCGTTCGGTACATATACAAAAACCGGGGAATCGCCTTTGTTCGCGGCAAGCTTATATTTGATGTCGTTCAGCGCCTCTGGGCTGGTACCCCTAGGTATAAATATGTTAATTACCCCATCCGTCTCTATTCTTACCGACTGTGTCAGCAATGGATCCACTACCTGCGTATCAGCATCCCCCATATTCCCCTCCAGTTTAATAGCTTTGTCTACAATAACCTTGATTTGACCGTCTTTGGTGCTTACCTTACCGCGTACTATAAGCACATTCCCCACCACCCAGAGATCCGAATTTTCCTCGATCACTTTCGGAAACACTATCAGCTCTGTTTTGCCAATGCTGTCCTCGAACCAGGAAAAATACATCATCTGTTTGGTGCGAGTCATCACCTTTTGGATGTTTGAAATAACACCACCAATTTTCACCGTTTGATTGTTCATAGTTTCATCTAAACTAATGATTGGGTTCACGTTGAGCTTCAGCAGTTGTTCTTTGTACTCATTCATCGGATGTTCAGATATATATATACCCAACAATTCCTTCTCGTACCGCAGCTTATCGGCCATTTTCATCTTTGGGGCTGCTTCCAGCTTGAGTCCGGGCATCTCTACACCAGTTCCTCCGAATAAATCAATTTGCCCGTTCGCGGTATTGCCCTGAGCCTTGGAAGAATACAGAAGTATTCTCTCCACGTTTAGTAGCAGAGTTGCTCGATCACCGAAGGCTTCCATAGCCCCACTCTTGATCAGAGATTCCAGCATTTTCTTATTTACCTCTGAGGTATGTACTCGTTTTGCAAAGTCTTCGATGGACGTGAACTTTCCACCTTCTTCCCTGGCTGCGAGAATGGCCTCAATAGGCCCCATGCCCACATTTTTTATAGCCATCAGACCAAAACGGATCTTGCCGGTCTCTTTAACAACACCAAATTCAGCAAATGATTCATTGACATCCGGCGGCAGAACCTCAATACCCATTCTCTGGCATTCATCTATCTCAATGGTTATGCGATCCATGTTGCCGTAGTCAGAAGTCATGAGCGCCGACATAAATGCTGCTGGAAAGTGCGCCTTTAGATATGCTGTCCAATACGAGATCAGGGCATAACAAGCAGCATGCGATTTATTGAATGCGTAGGCTGCAAATGCTTCCCAGCCATCAAAAATCTCATTTGCTAGTTTCTCGGGTACATTATTTGTCTTTTTGGCGCCCTCGACGAATTGGCCACGCATCTCCTTCAGCATTTTGCTGATTTTCTTGCCGATGGCTTTGCGAAGAGTGTCTGCTTGGCCACCTGTGAAACCAGCCAAATCCTTAGATATCTGCATTACTTGTTCCTGATAGACGGTAATGCCATAAGTGTTCTTTAGCGCCGCTTCCATGGCTGGATGCTGATATTTGATTGCCTTTTTACCGTGCTTTCTGGCGATGAATTCTGGGATGTTCTCCATAGGACCCGGCCTGTATAGTGCCACCATGGCAATAACGTCTTCAAAAACAGTCGGTTTGAGCTCTTTGATGTAACGTTTCATGCCTGCAGATTCCAGCTGGAACACACCAGTTGTTTCACCCCTTGAAAGTAATTTATATGTCTTTGCGTCGTCTATCGGCAAGGTGTAAAGATCGACATCGACGTCATATACTTTTTTAATGATACGCATTGCATTTTTGATAACTGTTAAGTTCGACAGTCCCAAAAAGTCCATTTTCAGTAAACCTAGGTCTTCTATGGCATGCATCTCGTATTGCGTATTAGTCGCCAGATCACCCTTTGTAGCCCTCTGAAGTGGTGTGTACTGTACAAGAGGATCCTTCGATATCACCACGCCGGCAGCGTGTGTGGATGCATGTCTGGCGACACCTTCGAGCTTAGTGGCAAGATCGATAAGGTGCTTGACCTCTGGATCTTCCAAATACACCTTTTTTAACTCCTCACTGGTGTTTAGTGCCTCTGAGAGACGAATGTTCAATATCTCTGGTACCATCTTGGCCACCCTATCAACATCTCCGTAGGCCATGCCGAGCGCTCTACCGACATCACGGATAGCGTTTCTAGCCTTCATAGTACCAAAGGTGATGATCTGAGCCACCCTGTCTTGGCCATACTTCTCTGTCACATAGGAAATAACCTCATGACGCCTGTCATCAGCAAAGTCCATATCCACATCGGGCATGGATATACGATCAGGATTCAAGAAGCGCTCAAAGAGCAGGTCGTACTGCATTGGCTCTAGATCTACTATACCAAGAGCATAGGCTACTACAGAGCCTGCCGCCGAGCCACGGCCTGGACCCACCACAATCCCCTGATTCTTTGCCCAGTTGACATAATCTTGCACAATCAAGAAATAGCCTTCATAGCCCATCTTTTCGATTACTTTGAGCTCATATTCTAGGCGCTCCTTCAGCTCTGGAGTTTTCTTGCCATAACGCCTCGCGATACCCTCTTCAACTAGCTTTTCGAGATACTTACCCTCAGTCAGCCCGTCTGGACAGGGAAAATCCGGGATCAGGATACCACCAAGCTCGATCGTGACATCACACATATTGGCAATCTTTACAGTATTTGAAAAAGCCTCGGGTACATCCGGAAAAGCCGTCAGCAGGTCCTCATAGGTACGCATGCTATTGTCCATATTCATCTTCATACGATTTTCATCGGCAACTGTCTTACCCATTTGGACACAGAGTAATATGTCTTGTGCCTCGGCATCATCTTTGTCGACGTAATGGACGTCATTCGTAACCACTAGGCCAATGCCAGTCTCCTTGGAAATCTTCTTCAGGGCTTTGTTGGCTTTTTCTTGATCTTCAACGCCCGGCTGATCCTGAAGTTCTAGGAAGTAGTGGTCTTTGCCAAATATTTCTTCATATTCTAGAGCCGCCTTTTTGGCTGCCTCATAATCTCCGTTTTTGGCATTTCTGGCTGGCTCGCCATTCAAACATGCAGACATGCCGATCAAACCCTCGGAATATTTTCGTAGGGTTTCCTTGTCTATTCTGGGTTTGTAATAATAGCCATCTATGTGCGCAATGGTAACTAGCTTCATCAGATTATGATAGCCGATATTGTTCTTGGCCAGAAGCACCAGATGATATGGTTTTATATCAACACGAGCTTCTTTGTCGTGCAGCGACCTGGGTGAAACATAGCATTCACAACCAATAATCGGCTTGATGTCACGTTTCTTGGCTTCCTTGTACCACTCAATCGCGCCATACATTACCCCGTGGTCTGTAATCGCCATGGCTGGCATGCCAAGCTCTTTGGCTTTGTCCAGATAGTCAGGTATTTTGCCCATCCCATCCAAAAGCGAATAATGGGTGTGAACATGCAGATGAACAAATTTTGCTTCAGTTTCGGCCAAACATACCCCCCAAATTACTCAAAAAATCGAAAAAAGACCACGCGATAAAAAGGTCTTTTGTTATAAAAGTTCTTGCACCTCAAATCTATATCTATTTTAGCGTCTTGAAAGGCAAGAAACAAGATGATTTATTGGATATTTGCGGCCATATTTTGGGCCAAAAACACTTTTGGATCTACCCAAGCGGTAAGAACATCTAGACTTGGTACATAACCGCGCACATCTATAGTCGTCCCTGAGTGAATCGTGAAGTGTAGATGCTTCCTCTCACCGCCCGTCTGTACTGAACATTGCGCACCGAGTATGGCCAACTTTTGTCCCGCTTTAACGGCTGAGCCAGCGACGAGAGAGGTACTACCAAGGTTTATGTGCCCATAATATACGGTGTAGCTTTGCCCATTTATGGTAACCCCGAGCACCAGCAAACCGCCATAGCCAGAAACTGGGCCAACTTCTCTGACCGTTCCATCCGCTATCGCATAGACAGGAACTTCTGTATTCACTTCGGTTGAAGCTACCTCGAGATCATCTGCGTCGTGGTAGCCACTAAAAGTTGCTCCACAAGGTGAGGCTATGTCTGTCGTTCGCACCAACTGACCAAATGTTCGAAATGTAATCCTGCTGGCAAAATCGGTCATTGGAAAATACAGGGTCGCTGCCGCGACAGGCGCTGGAACAGCTTGGGGAACAATATTTTGTTGGGCAGTAGTTGGCACTGGCTTCGTAGTATTCGTTTTTTTGTAGAAATACAAAGATATACTACCGGCAATCAGTAGTAGCACTCCAAAACAGATTAAAATAATCAGATTTCTTTTCATAATTCTATTATAGTCCTGGAGGCAAAGCTTACTTGATTTCTTTGATTTTTGGCCTGTTTTTCTCGAATAGTGTCATAAAGCCGAAAATAACGAATACTAGAATACCAGCGCCAACGATTACAACCAAAAACCAGGAGAAGAAAAAGTTTGCAACGGCGACAACCGCAGCGACAACTGCGAGACCAAATACAGTCGCAGCAAGCAACTTCACCACCACAAAGAACAATATCACTCCCACCAGTGACTTTTTGGCAAAAGAAGAGCGAAATGACAGGTAGTTGTCCCAAAATAGGCCAACTTTACGCTGCCAAGAGAGTGCCTTGGCGTGTGAAAAATCCTCAATTGCTTTCGCGTATGCAGCTATGATGTCCTCTGTCTCAAAGCTTGATAGAGTGTAATCGAAGCTGGTTTTGATAAGTTCGGTCTTCTCTAGTGCATCCTGAAGCGCCTTCTTGTCAGAAAGCTTCCAACCGAAGACTGTGAGCACTGTTTTCATATTCTTTGTTGGATAACCCTTGGATCGAAGGAGGTAATAGAAAACTTTCTGAGCCTCAACGCAAGCCATTTTGTAGCCACTAGTCGTGTGTTCTTTTAGTGCTCTTTCTACTTCGCCCCAAAGATCATCACTTTTTCTGTTGTTTATAGCTTTCATTTTTTAAGCCTTCTACTGAGTATTTCATTCACAAGCTTCGGATTGGCCTGACCGTGGGTAGCAGCCATCACTTGACCAATTAGGTATCCAAACGCTTGCTGTTTGCCAGCATGAAAGTCTTCGACTGACTTTTCATTCTCAACGAGAACCTTAGAGACAATTTCCTCGAGCTCACCCTCATTGCTAATTTGCCCCAGACCCTCGGATTTGATTATCTCGCG
>Ga0209748_1000078_pt1 | contig 63752 bp, 48 predicted proteins | sample BarGraIncu00421A_FD_185490 | JGI IMG/M metagenome (GOLD analysis project Ga0209748, IMG submission 185490) | Arctic peat soil microbial communities from Barrow, Alaska - Barrow Graham LP Incubations 004-21A (SPAdes) (version 2) | ecosystem: Environmental > Terrestrial > Soil > Wetlands > Peat... | reverse complement strand
GAGGCGTTCTTCATCTTTTTGTCCATTTGGGAAATAGACATTATAGAGAGTAAAGTCAACATATTCCATAATAATGGTTCGTCCTTCCTTATTGAATCGGGGGTCGGAAAGACCGGTTTTAATGCTTAATGGCTTATTTTTGTAATAAACGGCAGTTCCACTGTAGCCTTTTTTTTCTCCAGAGTGAAAATAGGAAGTATAATTGGAAATATTAATCAATTTTTCGCTTAGCTGAGTAGTCTCAGCTTTGGTTTCCTGAAGACATAATATATCCGGTTGGGTTTCTTCCACCCATAAAATAAAGTCTTTTTTTTCAATGGCACGAATGCCGTTAACATTCCAACTAATAATTTGCATTGAGTTCCTTTCGATCATCCGGAGATTAATAAAATGCCGGACAGTTTTAAACTTTCAGGGTAACCATAAGTTTCTCGCTTAGAAAGCTTTTTCCAGGTTTTCTAAATTCTCAAGGCGTTCCATAATTTCTAATAGTTGTTCTTCAAGGATTTCCTTTTCTTCAGATAATTCCTGGAGGGTGGTGTAATCGCTGGTGATTTCAGCCATTAAAGATGCCACCATATCCAGTCGTTTCTCTTTTTTTTCCAGGGTACCTAAAAGTTCTTTTTGTTCTTCCTTTTCACGATAGTTTAATCCTGGTTTGCGGGATTTTTGTTTCTCAATCCTTGGTTTAATCGATTTATCAGCAGCAGGTTCTTTTTTATTAAAATCCAGGGGATGTTTTTCAATATAATCTGAGTAATTTCCAATTTGGGTCGTAATGACACCATTGCCGGTAAAAGCAAAAATTTGATCACAGGTGCGATCCAGAAAATACCGGTCATGGGAAACAGTCAGCACCGCTCCTTGAAATTCATCCAGATAGGCTTCTAAAATTGTGAGAGTATCAATATCCAGATCATTGGTAGGTTCATCAAACAGGAGAACATTTGGTGCCATCATAAGGATTCCTAGAAGGTAAAGGCGACGACGTTCCCCTCCGGAGAGTTCTGAAAGATAAACCCATTGGCTATTCTTATCAAATAGAAAAAGTTCCATCATCTGGGAAGCCGTAACAATTTCTCCCCGAGAATTTTCCATTACCTCAGCTTTTTCTCTAATATAATCAATGCCACGGAGACTGAAATCCATGTCTTCAGATTCCTGTGAGAAATAGCCGAGCTTAACGGTTTCTCCAAGAGCGATATCACCGGCATCGGGTTTTAATTTTCCTGCAATAAGATTAAGAAGGGTTGTTTTTCCCAGACCGTTTTTACCAATAATGCCAATGCGTTCGTTTTGACCGAGAATGGCACTGAAATCAGAAATAATCAGGTTTGCTCCAAAGGATTTATTAAGGTACTCAATATCAATGACCTTTTTTCCAAGGCGGGTGAAACCCACAGATATTTCAAACTGGTCATCGCTTAAATCCGGGGCATTGTCTTTGATTTCTTCAAAGCGCTGGATCCTGGCTTTTTGTTTGGTGGTTCGTGCCTTTGCTCCACGTTTTATCCATGATAGTTCCCGGCGGTAAAGATTCTGGCGCTTTTCCTCAATGGCTGATTGAATCTCTTTGCGGTCAGCTTTTTTTTCTAAAAAATCCGAGTAGTTTCCGGTGTATTCATAAAGATTGCCTTTATCCAGCTCAATGGTTTTATTCACGACCCGGTCTAAAAAGTAACGATCATGAGTGACCATGAGAAGAGCACCACGGCGGTTAAGCAGGAAGCTTTCCAGCCAGGCAATGGTGTCATTATCCAGGTGGTTGGTAGGTTCATCCAGGATTAGGAGATCGCAGGGAGTGAGTAGAGCGGAAGCCATAGCCACCCGTTTTCGCTGACCACCGGAAAGAAGCCCAATGGTTTTTTCGTAATCGTGGATTCCCAGCTGGGAAAGAATGGTTTCAACCTGGGATTTGAGATTCCAGAGATTTTTGTCATCCATTGTCTGTGACAAGGCCAACAGGCGTTTTTGCAAAGCTTTATCCTCGGGTGAGTTCTCCAATGCCATTAAGGTGGTTTCATGATCTCTGACGAGATTCATTTCAGGGGAGTTGGCACTGAACACCTGATTGAGTACCGAAATTTCAGGATCAAGATCTGGATCCTGGGCTAGAATCTCTACTCTGATATTACCAAAAAATTTAACTTCACCGGCGTCCGGTGAATCCAGTCCTCCGATGATGTTTAGCAGGGATGTTTTTCCTGAACCGTTCATACCAATGAGACCAATTTTGTCACTGTCGGTGATGTTAAAGGAAATATTTTCAAAAAGGGTTTTTACCCCATAAGTTTTTTTAAGGTTTTCTATACTGGCAATATTCATAGGCACGTCCTTTGTAATTTCATTGTCACATTTTATTTTAACATAAGTGTCAGTGGAAAACAGAAAATATATTTACAAAATCCGAAGAAAAGATTAATGTGATAGGAGAGCAAAAGGAGAAATTATAATGAAGTTGGGTAAAACCGTTTTTATAGCAAAAAGTGCAGATGGGGTTGGAAAAGTTAAACGTGAAAAAAATGCGACGTTCTCAAAAGAGATGTCGCATTTTTAATTTAGTTTTTTATTTATCTTCATCATCAAAGTAATTTTTTATTTCTGAAAGATCAATCGGACTGAGTTTCTTTGGTTGAAGTATTTTTTTAGCAGGCACTTTTTCGTCCGCATAATTATCGGCAGGTATATTCTTGTTTTCACCTGAAGAGGGATTAACATTATTATTTGGTTTTCTTTGTTTATTCCAAATAAAGAAAAAGATACCAATAATAAGGGTAAGAAGTGCTAATGGAATAAGAAAGAACCAGCCACTCAAGGCCGACCCTTCAGTAACAACCCGCGAAGCTGTAAGATAATCGCCTGATGCGGTGACGTTAAAGGTTGCGATACCTTTTTCACTGTCGTATTGGGTCGGAATACTAACCAAACCTTTTTCAGTTGGATTAAAGGAACATACGGTTACAATGGCATCTTTTGATAGATTGTTTCGAGCATCATCGGTCAGGGTGGTGGATATGGTAATCCCCTTATTCATTGGAGAAATGTCAGCCGGAGCGGAGATACCATCATTTACGGTTGTTTTAACCGAAAAAACAGAGGAAAGGGGCATGGTGGGTTTATCATAAAGCATCAGTTCATTTGGCAGAGATTGGGAATCGGTTGCCACATCAATTTGTAATTCCTTGCCGGTTTCAAAGAGCTTATAAGTATCAGTGTTAAAGGCATTCGGCTGAAGTTTGACAGTATTTGCATCCTGAGAGAAATCCATAGTGATGTTTTCTTTATTTAGTGATGCCGCAAGGGCTCCTGGAATTTTAAGCTGAATCCCTGAAACATCTTTAAACGTTGAGTTCGGAAGTTTCAATATGAGGTTGGTAATCTTTGAGTTCTCGGCTTTTTTGGCTTTAAGGGTTTCAATGGCAGAGGCAACCACATCAGCATTGACAACGGCATTTAATGTTTTTCCATTTAAGCTAAAGCTAACAGCTTCACCAGGGAGGGTTCCAATTAAGTTTGAATTATTTTCTATTGAAGTCGTTAGTGTTGTGACATTCATTGGGTTTATGGCAGAGATTTCAGGTGTTGCTGCCTGATCTGCAGCTGCCTGATCTGCAGCTACCTGATCTGCAGCTGCTTGATCTGCAGCTGCTTGATCTGCAGCTGCTTGATCTGCAGCTGCTTGATCTGCAGCTGCCTGATCGATTGTTGCCCAATAATCAGCCGCCGCCTGATCTGCCGCAGCCTGGTCTGTTGCAGCCTGGTCTGCAGCTGCCCAATCAGCAGCAGCCTGATCTGCCGCCGCCTGATTTGCCGCCGCCTGATTTGCAGCCGCCTGATCTGCCGCAGCCTGATCTGCCGCAGCCTGATTTGCCGCAGCCTGATCTGCCGCAGCCTGATCTGCCGCCGCCTGATTTGCCGCAGCCTGATCTGCCGCCGCCTGATCTGCCGCCGCCTTGTCAGCCGCTGCCTTGTCAGCCGCCGCCTGATCTGCAGCCGCTGATTGAGCTGCTGTCGTTGTTTTAGCAAAGGTTTTTTGTATGGTTAAAGGACTGGTGGAAAATCCACCAAAAACCAGAAGGGTTAGCATAAACAGGGGAAGAATACGTTTTATTATCAATTGTTTCATAGGACTTACTTCCTTTATTATTAATAGAATAGTTTTTTTATGGGATTGTACATTCAATAATATTGTAACATAGGAAATCAAAAAAAAGAAGACCTTAATTAAGGTCTTCTTTTTTTTATTTTGTTGAAATTTTTATCGGTTGAATTCTGAGACATATACGAGGTGAGCCAATCTGGGTTTCCTTTGTCGCTGGTCATAGCTTTAGAACCCGAAACACCAAGAACATCATACAAAGATGATTTGATGATTTGAGAGAAAACAAAAATGCGACACCTCTTAAGAGATTGTCGCATTTAATATTGTTTAATCTTCTCTCACAATTTATTGATTTCTTCTTTGCTTTCGTTTTCTTTGTTTTCATTTGAGATTGGAGTGAATTCATAATCGCATTTTGGGTTTCTTTTTTTATTCCAGAGAAATAAAAGGATGCCAAGAATAAGTAAGGTAATCCCCAGTGAAATAAGTAAGAACCAACTGCTTAAGGCGGATCCTTTGGTGACTAATCGTGAAGCCAATATGTAATCGCCTGATGAAGTAACGTTAAAGGTTGCAACGCCTTTTCCATTATCATATTGTGTCTGAACATTGAGGAGTTCTTTTTCACCAGGATTATAGGAACAAACTGTTACAATCGCACCATTTGACAAATTGCTGCGATCTGCACTCGTCAAAGCAGTGGACAGAGTGATGCCTTTATTCATTTGAGAAATATCAGATGAAGGTGATAAGCGATCATTCATGGTTGTTTTAACCGAAAAAATAGTGGAAATTGCTTTGGCGGGCTCATTATAAAGTATGAGTTCATTTGATGGCATTTTAGAATCGTGTATCACATCAATTTGCAATTCTTTTCCAGTTTCAAGAAGTTGATAGGTATCGGTGTTAAAGGCCTTCGGTTCCAACATGATGGTGTTAAAATCCTGGGTGAATTCCAAGGCGATATTTTCTTTGTTCAATAATGCAACAAGGGAACCGGGAATATTAAACCGAATTTCTGAAACATCTTTAACCATTGATTTTGGAAGTTTTAGAATGAGTGTGCGAACACTTTTATTTTCAGCTTTTTTGGCCTTAAGTGCTTCTATCGCAGGGGTAACAACCTCACCACTGACAGTAGCGTTTAATGCTTTACCTTTTAAGCTAAAGGTGAGTGCTTCATTAGTAAGGGTACCCATCAGAATTGAATTTTCAAAGGTAGTCTCAAGTGGTGAGATTTCTGATGGGATTTCGACGACATCGTCATTTTTTAATACTGGTACAGACGTTTCTTCCACAGGTGTTTCAACGGTAATGGTAGTATCAATGTAGTCATAGTCAGGTGTTGGAACAGAGGTTGGAGTCGGTGTTGGAGCAGGTGTTGGAGCAGGTGTTGGGTCAGGTGTTGGAGCAGGTGTTGGGTCAGGTGTTGGAGCAGGTGTTGGGTCAGGTGTTGGAGCAGGTGTTGGAGCAGGTGTTGGAGCAGGTGTTGGGTCAGGTGTTGGAGCAGGTGTTGGGTTAGGGGCTGGGTCAGGGGTTGGGTCAGGTGCTGGGTCAGTTATCGGAGCAGGCAAAGGAGTTATAATTTCTGTTGCCTCAGTTTTTTGGATAGTTAAAGGACTTGTGGAAAATCCACCAAGGACCATAAGGGTTAACATAAACAAGGGAAGAATTCGTTTTATAATTAATCTTTTCAAATGGCTAGTCTCCTTTATTATGAATAGAATAGATTTAATATGGAATTTTACATTTGATATATTATAACATAAGAAGTCAAATAAAAAAGGCCTCAGAAGAGGCCTTTTTTATTTATTTTGTTGAAATTTTTATTGGCGCCAGGCGAAAACGCTCTAGGGGTTTATAAAGCACAATAACCACAACAATTCCAATCAAACCCTGAAGGGCGTTAAATGGAATATTAAGAAGAGGTGCTGTAATGCTGCCATACATAATGATTTCCGAGATATAGTAGATAGTGACCATTACTGCAACTGCGGGAAAAAGAAAGAAAAGCTTATTGGTTTTTGGATAACGCTCCAGGCAGTAGCCAAAGATAAAAGCCATCATTCCTTTCGCCAAAAAGGTTGGAAGTACATAGGCACCAAATCCGCCAAAATAATCAGCTCCGGCTGAGCCAAGAGCTGCAGCAATAAGGCCTCCCCAGGGTCCTAAAATATAAGCGGATAAAAGAACAGCACCATCACCAAGATGGATGTAACCATTTGGAATGGGAATTTTGATCAGTGTTGTCATAACAAAGGTTACTGCTATCATCAGTGCACAATAGGTCATTTTTTTTGTTTGGCTAGTCATATTCAAATCCTCTTTTTCTAAGAAACTAATTATTTAAGTGTGTAAATTGTGAACGAACACCCTTCTGCCATTAAATCAATGACAGACTAAACCTGTTCAATGGAAATGCTCACTGAGCTATTTCCCTGGATATCTGTTTTTTGTGGGTTGTTCGGTGCCACAGTCAAACTGATTGCATAGCCACTCACCGTTGCTTTAAGGTTGGTTGAAGCAGAAATGTTTTCTTCGGAAAAATCTGACATGGTCGTTAACAACGGCCGATAAAAGGCGAGTATTTCATCGGTTGAATCCTCAGACACATACGAGGTGAGCCAACCGGGGTTTCCTTTGTCGCTGGTCATAGCTTTAGAATCCGAAACTCCAAGAACATCATACAAGGGAATCATTTGGCTAGGGTAATCGGTGGCCAGGGCTGCAGTAGTATCCTCATAAAGGTAATCGGAATTCTCATCGATAATTGTTTGCATTTCTTCAGGGATAACAATTGATGTGGTTGGCGTAGTCGAAGGTTGATTGGAGGCGGCATCTTTTTCTGATGTTGCGGGATCACCTTCCGGTGTGGTATTACCAGTTGTTGTGGGATCAGCCTTAGTTGTACTGGCAGTGACATTCGTGTCATTTGATTTAGCCACGAGCTTTGGAAGAATATAGAAGGTGGATGCAACAAGAACCGTAATTAGCAAAATGCCAATGATAAAATAACGCTTTTTCATTTATAACTCCTTTTGTTTTTAATTTTTTCCAATATAATGGGTAATGGAAGGATCTCAATACCATCATTATATACGATATTCTTAAAAATTTAAATAAAGATTTCAAAATACTTGATTTTATTTCGGATTTTGTATAAAATATTAACCAGTTATTTGATTTGGCAGTAATGTTAATTTTTATATTAAATGTAATGAAAAGGACGCTTTGGGAAAAGCTTAAACAGAGAAATAATCAGTTAGGTGTAAGATTATTAGATGGCATTCTGGAGAGATCACCTTTGAACAGGATTTCTGAAGGCAATAACCTAGGAAATCACGGGGAATCGTTAAATTCATAAAAGTGGGCAGTTTTCTGTCAACTTGGGTGGTACCGCGATTTTTCGTCCCTTGGATTTTTCAAGGGGCGTTTTTTATTATGGGTTGACACATAGAGATAAGAGCTATTTTGGAGGTAGTAAGATGACACAATTTAAATCATTAGCCGAGGGAAATATCGGTGAAAGAGAAGATAATATTTCGAAGCAATGGGAAGAAATGAACATTCTGCAAAGAACCATTGATCATCGCGAAGGAAAAGAAAATTTTGTATTTTATGAAGGGCCGCCAACCGCCAATGGCCGCCCGGGGATTCATCATGTTCTGGCGAGAACCCTGAAAGACAGCGTTTGTAAATATAAAGTAATGGATGGATACCGGGTAATCCGAAAAGCCGGTTGGGATACCCATGGCCTTCCTGTGGAAATTGAAGTGGAAAAACAGTTGGGCCTTTCCAGTAAACCTGAAATCGAAGCTTATGGCATGGATAAATTTAATGAACAATGTAAGGCATCGGTTTTCAATTACGAAGCACAATGGAAAGAAATGAGCCGAAAAATGGGCTATTTCATTGACATGAAGGATCCCTATATTACACTGGATAATGATTACATTGAAACGGTTTGGTGGATTTTAAACAAATTCAATAAAGAAGGCTTTCTTTATGAAGGCCATAAAATAATGCCCTATTGCCCACGCTGTGGTACCGGCCTGGCATCCCATGAAGTAGCCCAGGGTTACCAGGAAATTAAGAGTAATACCGTTGTGGTTGCATTTAAACGACAAGATCTTGAGGAATATTTTCTGGTATGGACCACAACTCCCTGGACTTTGGCTGCCAATGTCGCCCTTGCAGTTCATCCGGATGCTGACTATATTAAAGCCAGAAGCAATGATGAAGTTTATTATTGTGCAAAAGTTTTGGCACCTAAATTATTAGGAGCGGATTACGAAATCCTTGAGGAAATGAAAGGAGCTGCATTAGAATATATTGAGTATGAACAACTCATGCCCTTTGTTACTGTTGATAAAAAAGCTTTTTTTGTTACCTGTGCTGATTATGTAACCACCGAAGACGGTACTGGGATTGTACACATTGCTCCTGCCTTCGGTGAGGATGACTATAAAGTCGGCCGTCAATATAATCTGCCGGTACCCCAGCCAGTAGCTGAAGATGGAAAATATACGGAAACTCCCTGGAAAGGGCAATTTGTTATTGATGCCGATTTAGATATTATTAAATGGCTTAAGAAACAAGGCAAGCTGTTCAAGAAGGAAAAAATGGTTCACAATTATCCCCATTGCTGGCGGTGTAAAACCCCATTGCTTTATTATGCAAAGCCCAGTTGGTATCTTGAAGTAACAAAAATCAAGGATCAGCTCATTGAAAATAACAACGGTGTTGAGTGGTTCCCTGATTATGTGGGAGAAAAACGATTTGGAAATTGGTTGGAAAACCTTAATGACTGGGCGATTTCAAGAAGCCGTTACTGGGGGACGCCTTTAAATGTTTGGCGTTGTGATGATTGCGGGGCCATCGAATCCATTGGCTCAAGAAAAGAACTGGTCGAACGTGCCATTGAAGACATCGATGAAACCATTGAGCTTCACCGTCCCTATGTGGATGATGTTCACCTGACTTGTCCGGATTGTGGAAAAACCATGACCCGGGTCAAAGACGTCATTGACTGTTGGTTTGATTCCGGATCCATGCCCTTTGCTCAATATCACTATCCTTTTGAAAACAAAGAACTTTGGGAAAATCAATTTCCAGCTGATTTTATTTGTGAAGGTATTGACCAAACTCGGGGATGGTTTTACTCGCTTTTAGCTATTTCAACCTTTGTTACCGGAAAAGCACCCTATAAAAAAGTTTTGGTCAATGATCTTATTCTGGATGCTGAAGGCCAAAAAATGTCTAAGACAAAAGGCAATAGTGTGGATCCCTTTGCCATGTTTGAAGAATACGGAGCTGATGCCCTGCGATGGTACCTTCTTTATGTTTCTCCGGCCTGGACACCCACCCGTTTTGATATTAAAGGTCTTAAAGAAGTCCAAAGTAAGTTTTTTAACACCCTGAAAAATACCTATAACTTTTTTGCATTGTATGCCAATACAGACACCATTGATCCCCGGGAGTTTTTTGTGCCCTATGATGAACGCCCGGTGATTGATACCTGGATCCTGTCCAAATACAATCGTTTGGTTAAAGAAGTACGAGGGGAAATGGAAATTTTCGACCTGACCAGGGCGGTCAGAAAAATACAGACCTTTGTAAATGAGGATTTATCCAATTGGTATATCAGAAGAAATCGACGAAGGTTCTGGGGATCAGAGTTGACTGAAGATAAAAAAGCTGTTTACAATACCACCTGGGAAGTCCTGGAAGGAGTTGTCCGCCTTTGTGCTCCTTTTGCTCCCTATGTTACCGAAGAACTGTATCAAAAGCTTACAAACGCAGAATCAGTTCATTTGGCGGACTATCCATTAGCCAATGAAGCTTTGATTAAAGATGATATCGAAGAACCGATGGATTTAGTAAGGGAGTTGGTCAGCCTGGGACGCGGTGCCAGAGAAGATGCTCAAATTAAAGTGCGTCAGCCGCTGTCAAAAATTATTGTGGATGGAAAATACCGAAAGCTCATTGGAGAATTAACAGTGCTCATCGAAGAAGAGCTTAATATAAAATCTGTGGTTTTTGAAGATGATCTGGGTGCATTCATGAACTATGTACTGAAACCGGATTTTAAAGTAGCTGGACCGATTCTCGGGAAAAATGTTAAGCTCTTAGGAAAAGCCCTGGCTACGGTGAACCCGGAAGAGGTAGTGGCTAAATTGGAAGCCGGGGATTCTTTTGTGATTCAGTTGGATGGGGAAAGCATTGAAATCAAAAAAGATTTTATTGATATTCGGATTTCATCTAAAACAGGTTTTAACGTCCAAATGTTTAACAATAAGTTTGTTATTCTGGATACCAGTTTGAGTCAGGCTTTGTTAGACGAAGGTTATGCCAGAGAATTCGTTTCCCGGATTCAGCAATTGAGAAAATCCAGTGGCTTTGAAGTCATGGATCGCATTGATATTACCTGGGCCGGAGATGATGAGATCCAGAGTGCTTTAAAAAAATATATCGAGTTTATTAAAACCGAAACCTTGGCGGATCAGCTTCTCTTTGAAGTTGGAAAAGGCGATGTTTATAACCTTAATGGCCATGATACAACGATTCATGTTGTGAAAAAATAGAAGAGAAAATAAATTAGCAATCAAAAATGACTGAACCATTATGGTTCAGTCATTTTTGATTGCAGACAAAGAAATCTGAAAGCTTATCTGTTTTTGCTATTGTCATTAAATAGGCGTTTCAGTAAACTGCGGATAATACCCTAAAAACTGAAAGTAATCCACCTTTTCCTGGATGATCGGAAGCAGATTGATGAGCGTGTTTTGAGAAATATTACCGGTGAAATCCACAAAAAACAGGTATTCCCAATTATGATTTAAAAGCGGCCGGGATTCAATTTTACATAAATTCAGAGAGAACGCCGAAAAGATACCAATGATCTCATAAAGCGCCCCGGGACGGTGGGGCAAACGAAAGGCGATACTAACCCGGGTTGGATCTTTAAAAAGTTTAAGCTTCCGGGAAATAATCACAAACCGTGTTACATTCGTTTGTGAAAAATTAATGTTTTCCGCCAGTACCTCCAGATGATAGAGTTCACCGGCTCTTTTGCTGGCAATAGCTGCCAAATGGGGATCGCTTTTTTCGGCCACGTAAGCCGCTCCAATGGCAGTATTATAATAGGGAATACATTTCCAGTGAGGGTACCTATTTAAAAATTCCTGGGATTGAGAAAACCCCTGGGTATGAGAATAAACTTCTTCAATGGTTTCAAGGCGTGCCCCCTGGGGGGCCAAAAGACAATGACGAACCCTTACCTCTTCTTCTCCGACAATATAATACTGATATTGTGAGAGAAGGTCATAAACTGTGGCAATGGATCCGGTCGAGGAATTTTCAATCGGAAGGACACCGTAGTCGGATTTACCTTGTTTCAGGGATTCAAAAACATCTTCAAACGTTTTACAGGGCAAAAGCTCACCGGACCCCTTAAAATATGAAAGGCCGGCTTCCTCACCATAGGAACCCAGGATGCCTGCGTACGCGACCCGGGGATGTTCTTCCAGGGTTTGAGGGGATTCTGAATAAGCCTGATCTAATGCTGTTAACAAGGTCATTTTAATAACCTATGGATTCCCCAATGAGGATTATTTTAATGCGTCCGGGAGAACCGCTATGACGGGTAATCACAGTATTGGAACACATGCATCCTTCGATGTGGCAATCTCCGCAATGACCAGTATCATAGCATGGTGTTTTCAGGTTTTGACGAATGGCATTAACCGGGGCGGCAGTATTCTGTGCCCGAAAGATCCCGGCATCAATATCTTCAACAATTTTATTGATCCCGACAATGACAATAACCTGTTCAGGTCCATAGCATAAAAGTGCCACGCGGTTGCTTTTGCCATCAACGTTTACAAGTTCACCTGCCATAGTAAGGGCATTGGTACCCATCAGAAAGGTATGACTAAGAATTCCCTGAGCAACAATTTCCCGGTGTTCCTGGGGTGTTTTGGCAAGACTGCGATCAAGATAAATGTAGTTGCCATTTTTCACTGCATCCAATAATCCAATTTCTTTAATGGACTCGGAACCGCCATGGCAAACACTGGCACCTTCGGGAATAAACGATAAAGCCAGCTTAAGGGCATCGGATCGTGATTTACAAAAATACCCTTCGAAATTTCGTTGCTTCAATTTTTTAATCAGGGTGGTGCTGAGATGTTGATAATTTTCTTCTTTAAAACCCAAAATATTACCTCCAAAGGAATGAATAGTATTATTATAATATAAAGATCTTAAAAAAACAAAATATTTTATAATTTTAGGGTATAATAAGAAAAAATCAGATCTAAAATAAAGGAGGAAAAAAATGCATAAGTATAAGGGAATTATTTTTGATTTAGACGGTACCCTCATTAATTCACTGGAAGACCTCATCGATTCCTGTAATGTCATTATGAAATATTATCGGTTCCCAACCCATTCCTACGAAGCCGGTAAAAAGCTCATTGGAACAGGAATCAGAAATTTAACAAGGGATGCGGTCCCCGAAAAATATCGTGACGATGAAACATTTATTGATAAGCTGACCGAAATGATGAGGGCTGAATATATGACCTGCTATACAAAGAAAACAAAACCTTATCCGGGGATCATCGATCTTCTTGATTATTTGAAAGCGAATGATATTCCGGTTGGGATTTCTACCAATAAGCCGACGGCTGCAGCAAAATCAATTGTAAAGATTTTGTTTAAGGATTATGATTTTGTGGATGTGATTGGATATACCACGGAAAAATTGCGAAAGCCCAACCCGGAGACTGCCCTGGCATTGGCAGAGCGAATGGGTGTTAGGCATGAGGAATGTCTTTATGTCGGAGACTCACCCATAGACTATGAAACTGCCATAAATGCTGGAATGCTTCCGGTGTTATGCACCTGGGGATTTACACCGGCAGAGGTTATTACAAAGCTTGAAAGATCGGTTTGGGTACATAACCCGATGCGAATCGTTGATGCACTATTTTATGGTCGAGAAATGTATTCAATTTTCAATGAAAAGCCTGACCCCAAGCAGCATTAGAAATTAGCATAAAATAATGAAGTTCAGTGTTATGTTGGATGAGATCCAGCGGGTTTAAAGCATTGAAAAAAATGTAAACGTTGAACAACCTGCAAAGGAAAAAAAAATTACATATTGACTTTAATTCACTATGTTGTTATAATAAAAAATTTTACTTTTCACAGAATTTGTGGTATACTGTTTAAGAGAAAACCACAGAGAGGTGAAGTTCATGGCAAAAGCAACAATTATGGACATTAGACGCGAGGTGGAAAACTATCTTGGAAGACGAGTTAAACTTGAAGCGCATAAAAGCAAGAAAAAACTTTACCAAAAAGAAGGGGTCATCGAAGAAACCTACCCCAGTATTTTTACGGTAAGAGTGCAAGAGGATAAAAGAAAAGAACAGAAGCTTTCCTTTAGCTATTCTGATCTTTTAACCCAGAGCGTAAAAATAGTGCTTCTGGATGACGGCGAAACTGACAAAAAAGTGTTAGTTTCGTAATGACAAAATAAACAAATTCCACATTGAAGGGGAAGAGCGGAAGTTCTTCTTTTTTTATTGCCCAAATTTCTGGGGTTTTCAATAAACCAGTGGTATAATAACCAAAATGTTCTGAGAAACGGAGAAAATAATGGCAGAAAAAAGCTTGAAAATAGAATCTGAGATAGGGAAGCTTAAAAAGGTTCTGATACATCGTCCCGGGAAAGAGCTGGAGCGTATCGTTCCAGATTCACTAAAAGAACTATTGTTTGAAGACATTCCCTGGCTTAAACGCATGCAGGAAGAGCATGATGCTTTTGCAAAAATATTAGTCCAACATGGGGCCGAGGTTTTTTATGTTGAAAATCTGTTAAAGGATATTTTAAAAGATACGACCGTACGTGAAAATCTGGTTCATGAAGTGATTGATCAGAATCCGTCATCAGGCAATTACATCGATGGATTTTTGAATGAATACCTTTTATCATTGGACAGTAATGCATTGGGAGAAGCCCTTATTGCCGGGGTCCTGCAAAAAGAATTGGGGCATATGGAACGCCATTTAGTGCTAACCGATTATTTGAAGGGTCCGGAACCCTATGCTTTCTATTTAAATCCGCTGCCGAATCTCTATTTTATGCGAGATCCGGCAATCACCATCCATGATGGCATGTGCATTTCTGCCATGGCTACCCGAATACGAAAACGGGAAAGCCAATATATGTCTGCCATATATGAGCATCATCCACTGTTTGCATCCTGTGAAAATAAAACCTTTTACCGGGATACTAACTTTTTTTCAGTTGAGGGCGGGGATATTCTTATTCTCAGTCCGACGGTAGTCGCATTAGGTTGCAGTGAGCGAACCGAGGTTCAAGGGGTTGAAGAGCTGGCGAAAAACCTTTTTAAAGCAGATATTGGGATAAAGAAAGTATTGGCAGTAAAAATCCCCAGCAACCGTGCTTTCATGCACCTGGATACAGTGTTTACCATGGTGGATTATGATAAGTTTATTGTCTATCCAAGGATTCTTAAAGAAGTAGAAACGATTATCATGACTCCGGGAAAAGAAAACATTCTTCATTATGAACGAATCGATAGTCTACAGGAAGCACTAAAATCAGTTCTGGGGTTGCCTGCCATTAATCTTATTGAAAGCGGCGGCGGAAATCCAGTTGCAGCTGCCCGTGAGCAATGGAACGACAGCACCAACACGTTAGCCATTGCACCCGGGGTTATAGTGGCTTATACAAGAAATGAACATTCAAACCAAGTCCTCAGCGAAAATGGCATTGAAGTCATCGGTATAGAAGCCTCAGAGTTGGTTCGGGGACGAGGCGGCCCACGGTGTATGACCATGCCTTTATACCGAGGCTGCTTCTAGGTCATTGTAAAAGTGAAAAGTTTCACTTGTGAAATACACTGAATATCAGTTAAAATATAATAAGAGCAAAGAAAAATGGAGGAATGGTTATGAATTTAAAGGGACGTCATTTACTGACACTAAAGGATTTTACTCCGGAGGAGATACATTATTTAGTTGATTACGCTGCGGAATTAAAGGCAAAGAAAAAATCAGGTGAGGTTGGAACACTTCTCAAAGGAAAAAATATTGTGCTGATTTTTGAAAAAGCATCAACGAGAACCCGTTGTGCCTTTGAAGTCGCCGCCTATGATGAAGGGGCAAAAGTCACCTTTTTAACCAATAGCCAAATGGGAAAAAAAGAATCTATTGAAGATACGGCTAATGTGCTGGGACGTTTTTATGATGGGATTGAATTTCGCGGTTTCAAACAGGAAACCGTTGAGCTTTTAGCAAAATATTCTGGCGTTCCGGTTTGGAACGGACTCACTGATCTTTATCACCCGACCCAGGTATTGGCAGACATGCTTACCATTCAGGAAAATTTTGGGACGTTAAAAGGACGTCGACTGGTTTATATCGGCGATGCCAGAAATAATATGGGGAACTCCCTGATGATTGGCTGTTCCAAGCTGGGCATGCACTTTGTGGCGGTAGCCCCGGAAATTCTTTTCCCTGAAGAAGGCCTGGTCGAAGAGATGAAAGCCCTTTGCGAAAGCACCGGAGGATCCATTACCCTGACAGATGATATCAAAGCAGGCGTGAAAGATGCCGATGCGATTTACACCGATGTGTGGGTTTCCATGGGTGAAGAAGATCAGATGGCAGAGCGTATTAAGCTATTATTACCCTACCAGGTTAATATGGATATGATTGACGCGACTGGGAATGATAAGGTGATTTTCCTTCATTGTCTGCCGGCCTTTCACGATTTAGAAACCGCCGTGGCCAAGGAGGTCAGAGAAAAATTTGGAATCAGCGAAATGGAAGTGACGGATGAAGTCTTCAGAAGCAGGCATTCCGTTGTTTTTGATGAGGCGGAGAATCGCATGCATACCATTAAGGCAGTTATGTGCGCCTCCCTGGTTGGCTAAAATGCCCGATTGGATAGTACGATTAATAGGTAAATTGCGAAACTGATCGTAAAGCTCACGGCACTTTCGCAATTGCCTAATATTAAGATTAAAGCCGGGAGATTAATAATCATGGAAATCAAAGATATTAAAAGATTACAAAATGGGTCAGATGTCCGGGGAATCGTTCTGGAAGGGATCCCTGGGGAAGCTGTTAATTTCACCCCGGATATGGCCATGAAAATAGCCTTTTCTTTTGCCGTTTGGCTGGAAAAAAAGCTTGCGAAAGGGCCCATGACTTTTGCTGTTGGCCGAGACAGCCGTCTTTCCGGGCCACACCTTGCCCAGGCTGTGGCACGGGGATTAGTCAGCAACGGACACACAGTCTATCAGTGCGGGATTGCTACGACACCGGCAATGTTTATGACGACGCTTGATCCGGTGATGAAAGCAGATGGTGCCATCATGGTAACCGCCAGCCATTTGCCCTATAATCGAAACGGCCTTAAGTTTTTCACCAGCGATGGCGGTTTGGATAAAGAAGACATTACCGCAATTTTAGAATTAGCCGAAACGGTCGGAACCAACTTTACCCCAGGAGGGCAGGCCATTGACTATGATTTTTTGCCATCATATTCAACCGGAATTGTAGATTTTGTCCGAAAAAAAACAGGGGGAGAAAAACCTTTGAACGGAACCCATGTTGTTGTTGATGCCGGTAATGGCGCGGGAGGATTCTTTGTGGATCAGGTTTTAAAACCATTAGGAGCCAATACAGCAGGCAGTCTATATTTAGATCCGGATGGGACTTTTCCAAATCACATTCCAAATCCTGAAGAACCGGAAGCCATTCATCACATTACGAAAGCTGTTTTAGACAATAAAGCCGACCTGGGAATTATCTTTGATACGGATGTGGATCGTGCAGCGATTATTGATGAAAAAGGGAATGCCATTAATCGCAATGGCTTTATTGCTTTTATTTCAAGCATGCTGTTATCAGATTATCCGGGATCGACCATTGTTACTGATTCTGTTACCTCAACCGGATTAACTGATTATATTACCAGTCTGGGCGGAAAACACCACCGCTTTAAACGGGGCTATAAAAATGTTATTAATGAAGCTATCCGTTTAAATGAAATCGGGATTGAAACTCATTTAGCCATGGAAACCAGTGGGCATGGCGCGATCAAAGAGAATTACTTCCTCGATGATGGGGCATATCTTGTGACCATGGCACTCATTAAATTTGCAGAGCTTCACAAGTTAGGAAAACCGGTGAGTTCCTTTTTAGAAGGACTTAACGAACCTCTGGAAGTCAAAGAAATACGTTTTAAAATAACGGTTGATGATTTTAAGACCTATGGCGAAAAAGTTCTGGAAGGTTTTAAAAGCTTTGCCGGGAACCAACCCGGTTGGACCCTGGTGGAACCCAACTATGAGGGTGTTCGGGTAAACTGTGATGAAACAGCCGGCAATGGCTGGTGTCTGCTCAGAATGTCGCTGCATGAACCGATCATGCCATTGAATATTGAATCTGATACTGTTGGTGGTTGCGAATTGATTAAGGCTACTCTGATGCAGTACCTGGATCAGTATGAGGCATTGGCATAGGTTTATATTACATTCGGACATTTATTGATTGCATTATTAGAAGATATAAAGATTGCCATAAGTTTAATCGTTATAAATTTCCAATTAAAAAAAAGACCTGTAAAATACAGGTCTCAGACTGTGGGCATTCGGAGGTCTGTTGAAAAACAGGCCTTTTTTAATTGAAAATTATTGATTCTTAGGGCACATACAAAATCGTCAATGAGATCCATATGCTGGGACATGGCCAGGGCGGTTTTATTGTAGCATTAAATTAAGTTTTTATGGAGGATAAGTATGAAGATACTGGTATGTATAAAACAGGTTCCGGGAACATCCAATGTGGAAGTAAATCCAGAAACAGGGGTCCTGATTCGCGACGGCGTTGAATCAAAGATGAATCCCTATGATTTATATGGGTTAGAAACAGCGTTTCGTCTAAAAGAACAACTCGGTGGAACGATTACCGCCTTGTCCATGGGACCCATGCAAAGTAAGGAAGTTCTGTTGGAATCCTTTTACATGGGAGCAGATAAAGGCTGTCTGTTATCAGATCGAAAATTTGGTGGGGCGGATGTGGTCGCCACCAGTTATACCCTGGCCCAGGGAGCAAAGAGGCTGGGAGATTTTGATCTTATTGTTTGCGGGAAGCAAACCACTGATGGCGATACCGCTCAGGTTGGTCCGGAAATGGCAGAGCATTTAGGGATTCCCCATGTTACCAATGTTATTAAAATCCTGGTGGCGGATGAAAGGGGTCTTACTGTACAAATGAATATGGAAGAAACCATTGAAATCCAACGAGTGCCTTACCCGTGTCTTATTACCGTGGATAAGGATATTTACACACCAAGGCTGCCTTCTTATAAGCGGAAAATGGCAATATCTGAAAATCCTGAAATAAAAATTCTGACTTTAAAAGATATGTACGATACGAATGAAAAAAATTATGGATTAAGTGGATCACCCACTCAAGTTGAACGCATTTTTCCGCCTGAAAGCAATGTTGAAAAAACAAGCTTTGAAGGGGACGGCAAAACTCTGGCCAAAATCTTATATGGCATTTTATCTGAAAAAAAATATTTAAGATAGAAAGGAAAAATGATGGCTGGAATTAAAATAATCAAAGAAAATATAAATCGTGAAGCGTTTGAAGCATTTGCCGAAATTTGTCCTTTTGATGCTTTTAGTTATGAGAACGACGTCCTTGAAATTTCATCAGCTTGTAAAATGTGCAAGATGTGTTTAAAAAAAGGACCAGAAGGCGTTCTTGTTCTTGAAGAGGATGAAAAAATCGCCATTGACAAGAGTTCGTTTAATGGGATTACTGTGTATGTGGACCATATTGAAGGTAAAATCCATCCGGTGACATTAGAACTCATTGGAAAGGCCAGAATCCTGGCAAAAGTCATTAATCACCCGGTTTATGCGTTGTTTATGGGAACTGATATTACTGAAAAGGCCCAGGAACTATTGAATTACGGCGTGGACAAGGTATTTGTATATGATAAACCAGAATTAAAGCATTTTGTCATTGAACCCTATGCAAATGTTTTTGAGGATTTCGTTAAAAAAATTAAACCTTCATCTATTTTAGTAGGGGCCACCAATGTGGGACGCTCTTTGGCACCCAGGGTTGCCGCTCGGTTCCGTACCGGCTTGACTGCTGATTGTACTGTTTTAGAAATGAAAGAAAATACGGATTTGGTTCAGATTCGTCCGGCCTTTGGTGGAAATATTATGGCTCAGATTGTTACCGAAAATAATCGACCACAGTTTTGTACAGTTCGTTATAAGGTTTTCAATGCCCCGGAACGTATGAAAAACCCAAAGGGTTGTGTAAAAATTATGGATATCGGAGCAAAAAAACTCATTTCATCGATTGAAGTGTTAGAAGTTATAAAAAAAGAAAAAGCCATTGATTTATCTGATGCTGAAACGATTGTGGCAGTTGGACGGGGAGTGAAATGCGAAAAAGATTTGGAGATGATTCACGCTTTTGCAGAAAAGATAGGAGCTACCGTTGCCTGCAGCCGTCCTGGAATTGAATCAGGATGGTTTGATGCAAAGCTGCAAATCGGGTTAAGCGGGAGAACGGTTAAGCCAAAACTCATCATCACCCTTGGTATTTCCGGATCCGTTCAATTTGTCGCCGGAATGCAAAATTCCGACTATATCATTGCCATTAATAATGACCCGAAAGCGCCGATTTTCAATGTAGCTCATTGTGGAATCATCGGGGACTTGTATGAGATTCTACCGGAACTTTTAGCAATGATTGAGGATTCGAACATAATAAAAGTACCTGAAAGGATGGGTGTGTCTGATGGATTATAAAAAAATTGAAGCTGATGATATCACTTACTTAAAGGGAGTGGTCCCAGCCGAACGCGTTTTTATTGGGGAAGAAATCGGAGAAGATTTTAGCCATGATGAATTGTCAAGCATCCATTCTTATCCGGAAATTCTAATTAAGGTAAAATCGGAGCTGGAAATCTCGAAAATTATGAAATATTCCTATGATAAAAATATCCCGATTGTGGTGAGAGGTTCGGGAACCGGATTAGTTGGTGCCTGTGTGCCATTGTTCGGTGGCATCATGATGGAAACAACCTTAATGAATAATATATTAGAACTGGATACAGAAAATCTTACCGTTACCGTCGAACCAGGGGTTCTTCTGATGCAGCTTTCAAAATTTGTGGAAGACAATGATCTTTTTTACCCACCGGATCCTGGCGAAAAATCGGCTACCATTGCTGGAAACATCAGTACCAATGCCGGGGGAATGCGGGCCGTAAAATATGGTGTTACCCGGGATTATGTGCGTGGGCTGACAATCGTGCTTTCCAATGGAAAAATTATGGAGTTAGGTGGGAAAATTGTTAAAAATAGTTCAGGCTATAGCCTAAAAGATTTGGTGATAGGCTCGGAAGGCACTCTTTGTGTGATTACAAAAGCTATTTTAAAGTTGTTGCCGCTTCCGAAAAAGACACTGAGCCTGCTGATTCCCTTTGATAATATTGGAGCTGCTTTAGGGATGGTACCTAAAATTATTAAATCCAAGGCCATTCCCACAGCCATTGAATTCATGGAACGCCAAACCATTCTTTTTGCAGAAGAATTTTTAGGGAAAAAATTCCCGGATTCCAACAGTAATGCCTATATTCTTTTAACATTTGACGGCAATACCAGGGAACAGGTGGAAGTAGAATATGAAGTGGTAGCCAATCTTTGCCTGGCTGAAGGAGCCAGGGATGTCTATATTGTCGATACCGAGGAACGCAAGGAAGCGGTTTGGTCTGCCCGAGGGGCGTTTCTGGAAGCCATTAAAGCATCGACAACCGAAATGGATGAATGTGATGTGGTCGTGCCCAGAAATCGAATTGCTGAATTCATTGAGTTCACCCATGAACTGGCAAGGGAAATGGACCTGCGTATTCCCAGTTTTGGACATGCCGGAGATGGCAATCTCCACATTTATGTCTGTCGGGATAAACTTTCTCAGGCAGACTGGGATGTAAAGCTGGAACTGGCAATGGATCGATTGTATGCGAAGGCACTTGTCTTTCATGGTTTGGTTTCGGGAGAACACGGGATTGGTTACGCGAAGCGAAAATATCTCCTCAATGATTTTGGCGCCGAACAGTTGGAATTAATGGCCGGCATTAAACGGACCTTTGATCCTAAAAACCTGCTTAATCCTAAAAAAGTCTGTCAGATGTAGGTTGGAGGAAAAATGAAATGATTAAAATAAGTTTACCCTATGGAAAAGAAAAAATTTCCTTAAATTTGGATGAAGCCCTGTTAAACTCTGTATTAGTATCTCGAATAGAGGACTATCATCCAGGAAAAACCCAAAGTGAGTTGGTTAAGGAGGCAATGGAGAGTTCCATTGATTCACCGGGTCTTAGGGAATTGGCGGTGGGAAAGAAGAACGTGGTCATCATCGCCAGTGATCATACAAGGCCAGTACCAAGTCAGATTATTATGCCAATAATGCTTTCTGAAATTCGCAAGGGAAACCCGGGTGCCGAGATTACCATTCTTATTTCAACGGGTTTTCATCGACCCACAACTAAGGAAGAACTCAATCAAAAGTTCGGGGAAGAGATTGTGGCCAGTGAAAAGATTGTGGTTCACGAATCCGAAAATCCGGATTGTTTGGTAAAAATTGGGACACTCCCTTCAGGAGGCGAGCTAATCATCAATCGTCTGGGTGCCGAGGCGGATCTGCTGGTTTCTGAAGGATTCATTGAACCCCATTTTTTTGCCGGATTTTCAGGGGGCCGAAAAAGTGTGCTTCCGGGAATCGCCAGTCGTGTCACTGTTCTTGCCAATCATTGCGGAGAATTTATTGCGCACCCTAAAGCAAGAACAGGATGCATCGAGGGCAATCCTGTTCATATTGATATGCTTTACGCTGCCAGAGTGGCGCGTCTGGCCTTTGTGGTCAATGTGGTTATTAATTCTGAAAAAGAAGTTATCTATGCGGTTGCCGGAGATTGTGACAGTGCTCACATAAAGGGGCGGGAGTTTTTAGAGAACTTGTGTAAAGTAAAGGCAATACCCAGTGATATTGTGATTACCACCAATGGCGGGTATCCTTTGGATCAAAATATTTACCAGGCCGTTAAGGGAATGACTGCCGCAGAAGCTGCAGTAAAACCTGGCGGTGTTATTATTATGCTTGCAAAATCAAATGACGGGCATGGCGGAGAGGTTTTTTTAAATACATTCAAAGAGGAAAAAAATCTCAAAGCCATGGAAGAACGTTTTGTGAATGCGCCCAGAGATGAAACCATTCCTGACCAATGGGAAGCACAAATTTTAGCCCGTATTCTGTTGAAGGCCAAAGTCATTTACATTTCATCGGCACCGGAAGAAATGATTCGGGAGTTTCAAATGACTCCGGCCAATAATTTGGAAGATGCTTTGATTCTGTCAAGAGAGTATCTCAAAAATAATAAAGCGACGATAACGGTTATTCCTGATGGTGTGTCCGTTATTGTAGAATAAACAACAAAAATATTCAAAAGAAACAACAAAAATTTCTTGACAAATGAATGCCAAAGTACTACAATATAGAAAATCTCTTTGCACTGCATAGATTACAGTACAAACTGAGCAGGCGATGAACCTTAGAACGTTCGTGGGGCCGGGCCATGGAAGTGGCAGCAGATGAACATACACACATCTGTGGGACAGTAGTTGTTCCATAGGTGTGTTTTTTTATCGTTTTTTTGGGAACTAGGACTGAATTAAAGCAAATTTATTTACATCAGACTGTTGACAAACTCTTATTTCGAGTTCAATTATTTATCGTTGGTTGTTGCAAACTCTGACAGGTCTCACCTGTTCGCTATGTTGCACACAATCAGATAAAATAATTATCCTCGAAAATTTTTTATTTACACCTTTGTTTACAATCTCAAAAAAAATTATTTGCTGTATGGAGTGGCACAGAGCTATCTTAAATGTGTAGAAATACAAAACGGAGGTAACTTTTATGACCACAGATAAGACAATGGGCTTAACCACAGAGGAAGCCCGAAAACGGCAAGAGCAGTATGGAAAAAATGAACTAGCCGCTGGAAAAAAGCAGAGTTTTTTCATTAAGGCACTGCGCACTATTGCTGAACCGATGTTTTTATTGCTAATTGTAGCAGCGATTATTTACTTTATTTTAGGCGAGCCCAGAGACGGCGCCATTATGCTGATCTTTGTCGTTGGTATCATTAGTATTGATGTGATCCAGGAATGGAAAACAGACAAAACCCTCAGTGCGCTTAAAGATTTATCCGCACCTCATATCATGGTTATCAGAAATGAAAAAGAAGTGATCATCCCCAGTGTGGATTTAGTTCCCGGGGATGTCATGATGATTGCGGAAGGTGTGAAAATACCAGCGGACGGGGAAATTTTAAAAGCCAATGATCTTTGTGTGGATGAATCATCGCTTACCGGCGAGGCAGAAGGTGTCTGGAAGGTAACTGTTGAAAATGCTGAAGTATCCGATGATTATTGGCGAAGAGATTATTGCTATGCAGGAACCCTGGTAACCCAGGGGAATGCCACTATTTTGGTTGACAAAATTGGTGCACTCACTGAATATGGTAAAATCGGCACGCATGTGGCTTCGGTTGAAGAAAAACCGACGCCGCTTCAAAAACAAACAGACAGTCTGGTAAAACTTTGTGCAGGCATTGCTGCAGTTCTCTTTGCATTAGTTAGTGTCATCACCTATTTTAATATTCCGGAATATCCTTTTGGAGATCGGATTATAGCCAGTATTCTCTCAGGGATCACCCTGGCTATGGCGATGATTCCTGAGGAATTTCCAGTTATTCTTACTGTGTTTCTTTCCATGGGTGCCTGGCGACTTGCGAAGAATAAAGCCCTGGTTCGTAAACTTCCATCAGTGGAAACCCTGGGAGCTGTTTCGGTGCTTTGTGTGGATAAAACCGGAACCATTACCATGAATCAGATGACGGTTCAGGATACCTGGGCGTTAAACGGGGATAAAGAAAACCTGTGTGAGATGATGGGTCTTGGTTGTGAAACAGAAGCCTATGATCCCATGGAAAAAGCCATGCTAAGGTATTGCGAAGAAAAGGGGATTTCAAAAAAACATCTCTTTGGCGGAGATTTAATCAGGGAATATGCCTTTACCAACGAGCTGAAAATGATGGGCCATGTTTGGCATCATGATGGAGAAATTATTATCGCGGCCAAAGGTTCACCAGAACGGATGCTGACCATCTGCGTTCTGACCGATGAAGAAAGACAGATAGTTGAGGCTGAAATCACAGCAATGTCACAGCAAGGACTACGAGTTATTGCCGTCGGAGAAATGAAACCGAAGACTGAAGCTGAAATTCCCAAAACCATTACGGCGGCGAGGCTGACTTTCCTGGGACTGATTGGCCTGGCCGATCCACCAAGAGAATCCGTAAAAGAAGATATTAAAAACTGTACCAAAGCAGGGGTTCGGGTTGTCATGATCACCGGAGATAACGGTATTACGGCCAGCAGCATTGCCGGTCAGATTGGGATGCCCAACAGTGACCATATCATTACCGGTGACGAATTAAATAAAATGACCGATGAAGAATTAAGGGAAAAAGTTAAAGATGTGAGTATTTTCTCACGGGTGATTCCAGAGCATAAAATGCGCATCGTCAAGGCTTTTAAAGAAAACGGAGAGGTTGTGGCCATGACCGGAGATGGTGTTAATGATGCCCCAGCGCTTAAATCAGCAGACATCGGAATTGCCATGGGCAAACGTGGTTCTGAAGTATCCCGTGAAGCAGCCGATCTCATTTTAATGGATGATAATTTTTCAACCATTGTAAACACCATTAAAGATGGTCGAAGAATTTACGATAACATCCGTAAAGCAGTGGGGTATGTTTTTACCATCCATATACCCATTGCATTCGCATCATTATTAGCACCGCTTCTGGGTATTGCTCCTGCCAGTCTATTCCTGTTGCCTCTTCATGTGGTGCTTTTAGAGCTCATTATTGATCCGACCTGTTCCATTGTTTTAGAACGCCAGCCGGCAGAGCATCATATTATGGAACGAAAGCCGAGAAATCCAAATGAAAATCTAATCACTCCCGGTATTTTGCTAAAAAGTGTCACTCAAGGCCTGGCTATTTTTGCGGCATCCTTTGGAACCTATCTTTTGTTCTTGGAACAAGGCAATGCGCCTCTGGCCCGAACCATGGGGCTAGCCGTTATTATGCTTTCCAACCTGGTGTTAGTACAGGTTAATAGCTCAGATACAGACTTTGCATTCCAGTCTTTTAAACGGCTCATTAATGATAAGGTGATGTGGGCGGTTAACATTGGAACGATTGGTGGATTATTTATAATTTTATACACACCGATTACCGGATTTTTGAAATTGTACCCATTGACTGTGGGGCAGTTCTTATTGGCGGCAGGCATTGCCGCATTATCGGTGTTCTGGTATGAGTTAGTAAAGCTATTCTATTGGTTCCAACGAAAAAATAAGTAAAATATTTTCCATGTGCTTTGTATTTTCCATTTAAAGTGGTATATAGCTTTATAAGGAGTCTCTCCTAACAAATTAGGGAAAGAAGGGAAATAATGAAAAACTTCAAAGATTTTATGAAAGCAATTCGTCAGGGAATGTTGGAAGAAGAAGCAAGGGCACTCATTGGGTTTAAAATGAAACCGGATGAAAAGGTTCAAGCCCTCATTGATCTGGCCCGGAAATACGATTACGATGTGGATTGCCATGCCTTGATGGATGATATGAAAATGGCTGATGCAAAGGCTTTCGAAAAAGAAATTCAGACAGCGGCAAAACTAGGAATGAACGTGGAACATAACGTTCGAGATTATGGATGGCCTTTTTCTTAGCAGCGGTTTTTGTTTTTAAGGAAAAAAGAGTGGGAGATCCACTCTTTTTTTAATAGTTGAAATTAAAAATTTCAGGAAAAAAAACTAAATATTAAGGGTGGATTCAATCAGCTTTTCACTTTAAAGGACTAGCATTGTAACGTGATAAAGTATATAATATCCCCATATTATATTAGGAAAAGAGGAACAAAAAGGAATGAAAAAAGGAAGACTATTTGGTTTAATGCTGATTGTTATTCTAGTGGCCGGTTTATTTGCTGGCTGTAGCAGTGCTCAAAAAGCAGAAGGTGGAGCTGCAAATAATGATGATAAGACATTTGTTGTTGGATTAGATGATTCTTTCCCGCCAATGGGTTTCAGAGACGATAAGAATGAAATCGTTGGCTTTGATGTCGATCTGGCCAAGGAAGTCGGGAAACGCATGGGAATGGCAGTTGTCCTGCAACCCATCAATTGGGATACAAAAGAATTAGAACTTGACTCTGGAAATATTGATGTTATCTGGAATGGTTTAACCATTACCGATGAACGAAAAACAGCCATGGATTTTACGACACCATATCTTGAAAATGATCAGGTCATTGTTGTTAAAAAGGATTCTCCAATTAAAACAAAAGCAGATTTAGCGGGAAAAAACATTGGACTTCAAAAGGGATCCTCTGCCTATGACGCCTTTGTTGCAGATCCTATCAGCAAGGAAACCGCAGCCATGAATGAATATCCGGAAAATGTTTCAGCACTTTCTGATTTAGGTATTGGCCGAATTGATGCTGTTATTGTTGATTCTGTTGTCGCTCGTTATTATATTGCTTCTAATAATGCGGATTATGTTATTTTGGATGAAAGCCTATCACCAGAGCTTTATGGCGTCGGCATCAAAAAAGGAAACACTGAATTGCAAACTAAAATTCAGGATGCCCTTAATGCCATGATCGCTGATGGCACTGCCGCTCAAATTTCAACAAAATGGTTTGGCGAGGACATTATTTACAAACCATAATATCTGTTCAGGGTGTTGACAAACCTCTTTCCGGACATTTAATTGATCGTTGTGTGCTGCATGATCGTACAGGCTACGCCTGTTCGCCATGATGCACACAACATGATGCAATAAAAATCCGGAAAGAGACTTGTCTAATTACTTTGTTTATGGTCTCATCGGATAGTTTTCTATCCGTTTTTTTTATTACTATTTCATTTTTTCAGGAGAGCAAATATGTCAGATTATCTAACCTATCTATCCAATATCACCGTGCCCATGCTTTACGGGATGGTGATTACCCTCAGTATTTTTGCAGTGACCATTGTGTGCTCTGTTCCATTGGGCTTTCTTTTTACCTTGATGGTCCGAAGTAAAATAAAGCCGATTAAAGCCTTTGCCAATGGCTATATTTATGTTTTACGCGGAACGCCTTTACTCCTCCAACTAATGTTTGTTTACTTTGGATTACCCTTGCTGCCGTTTTTTGGAGAGTTTCTTGTTTTCGGACGATTTACGGCAGCTTGTATTGCCTTTGGTCTGAACTATTCCGCTTATTTTGCCGAGATATTTCGGGGTGGCCTGTTAGCCATTGACAAGGGTCAGTATGAGGCGGCCAAAGTATTGGGATTGACTAAGTTTCAAACCATGTTACGGGTTGTTGTTCCGCAGATGATTCGTGTTTGTTTACCTGCTATCAGCAATGAAACCATTACGCTTGTAAAGGATACAGCATTGGTAACAGTTATTGGTGTGGCAGAAATTTTGCATTATGCAAAAACAGCAGTGAATCGGGATGGCGATACATTTGCATTCCTGGTTGCTGCACTTTTATACCTGATGATTAATTTTGTCCTTACGATGGTGTTTAAAAGGCTTGAAAAGAAATATGAATTCTAGCAGAGGTGAACATGGAAATTATAAAAGTAAATAAACTTAATAAAAGTTTTGGTAACAACCACGTACTGAATGATATTTCTTTCAGTGTCAATAAGGGAGATGTGATGGCAATCATCGGATCTTCGGGTTCAGGAAAATCAACATTGCTTCGTTGCCTCATTGATTTAGAAAAGGCCGACAGCGGGGATATTTTTATGGAAGGGAAACCTTTGATGCAATCAGGGGTTTATACCAGTCCCCAGGAAATTCGGGCGATTATTATAAGAATGGGAATGGTTTTTCAACACTTTAATCTGTTTCCTCATTTAACGGTACGACAGAATTTGGAATTGGCCCCTAAGGTGGTTAAAAAAGAAGCGCCGACTCAAATGAATCAGCTTTGTGAGGGATATCTCCGTAAGGTTGGCTTACTGGATCGGATTGATGCCATGCCATCGACATTGTCCGGCGGAGAAAAACAAAGGGTAGCCATTGCCCGGGCGCTGATGATGAATCCGGATATTCTTCTTTTTGATGAGCCCACATCAGCACTGGACCCTGAACTTACCGGTGAAGTGCTTAATGTCATGAAAGACCTTGCCAATGAGCATATGACCATGGTGGTGGTTACCCATGAAATGAGCTTTGCCCGGGATGTTGCAAATAAGGTGATTTTTATGGATTCCGGTAAGATTTTAGAGGTCGGGGCTCCGGAAGAACTTTTCATTAATCCTAGAGAGTCCAGAACCCGGGAATTTCTCAGCAGCATCCTCAGAGATCAGAGTGGTCTGGAAAAAAAGCAGAAACGGTATCGATTGAAGAAATATTAGTTGTAAATCATAAAAAGCCTTCCCATTGAAAAATAGGAAGGCTTTTTTGCGATTTTTTATAAAAATAACAAAAAACGTTTGACGGATTAAGTATTCTATGATAGCATATTAAATTGCATTGGTATCTTTTAAAATAAGGTTATAATGCATCCCTGACGTCTATAATTAGGGCATCAGTAACACGGCACTACCGCGCGGATTTGAACCGATCAAAGGGGATATTAAACCAGAGGTGCTTGCCATGTAATTGATTACTATCCTAATAATAGCACAATGAGGATTGAAACACAACAGGCAAATACGGAATGTCAGAACAGGGAGACATCGGGTCTCTTTTGGACAATCCACTTGCTGAGTATTTTTGCGAGGAGTGATATTGGATGGTAATGTTGCATCCTGAAAAAGACGGATTAAGAATACGCCGAAGCTTTTCTAAGATCAAAGAAGTCATTGAAATGCCGAACCTGATTGAGGTTCAAAAGGATTCATACAATTGGTTTATAGAAAAAGGTCTCCAGGAGGTTTTCGACGATATTGATAAAATCGAAGACTATACCGGAAATCTGGTTTTAGAATTTGTAGATTATTCCATTGAGGGAAAAACAAAGTACACTGTGGAAGAGTGTAAGGAAAGGGATCAAACCTACTTTACACCGTTAAAAGTAACCGTTCGTTTAATTAATAAAGAAAAGAATGAAGTCAAAGAGCAAAAGGTTTATATGGCCGATTTGCATAAAATGACAGATACCGGTACCTTCATTGTCAATGGAGCGGAACGGGTTATTGTCAGCCAGCTGGTAAGATCACCAGGGGCATATTTTTCTCTGAGCCGTGATAAGCTTGGTAAAAAGCTTTTCTCTGCCCAGGTAATACCAAACCGTGGCGCATGGCTTGAGTATGAAACTGATTCAAATGATATCATGTATGTTAAAATTGACCGTACCCGTAAGCTGCCAATCACAGCCCTGATTCGGGCCCTTGGTTTGGGAACAAATCAGGAAATTCTCGATTTCTACGGGGATGATTACCGCTTAATTGAAACCATTAAAAAAGATGAAAATAACAATATGAAATCAACCCGGGATGGTTTGATTGAAATCTATAAAAGACTCCGTCCAGGTGAGCCGCCAACCGTTGAAAGTGCCCAGTCATTACTTAACTCCATGTTCTTTGATGATCGTCGGTACGATTTAGCCAAGGTTGGCCGTTATAAATATAATAAGAAGCTGTCTCTGGCAACCCGTATTGCCGGCCAGCGATCTGCCAATACCGTTGTCAATTCCGAAACCGGTGAAGTTTATATTGAAAAAGGCGAAATCATTCCCATTAAGGTAGCTGTCGAAATTCAAAACTCAGGCATTAACACCGTTGATGTTCAAGTTGAAGATAAAATGGTTCGGGTCATCGGAAATGGCTTTGTCGATATTAATAAACAGGATATTCCTTTTGACATCAGCGATCTTGACATTAAAGAATTTGTTTGTTTTGAAGTGCTTAAAGATATTTTAGAAGCAGATATGACGGATGAAGAAAAAAAGAAGAATTTAAAGAAGCGAATGGACGAGCTTGTGCCAAAGCATGTGCTTATTTCAGATCTTCATGCCTCCATCAGTTATATTATTGGCCTGGATTATGACATCGGCGCCATTGACGACATTGACCATTTAGGCAATCGACGTTTGCGTTCAGTTGGAGAGCTTCTTCAGAACCAGTTCAGAATCGGTTTATCCCGGATGGAACGTGTTGTTCGGGAAAGAATGTCAGTTCAGGATGATGAAGTATTAACACCACAGGGATTAATTAACACCCGTCCGGTGAATGCGGCATTAAAGGAATTCTTCGGAAGTTCCCAGCTTTCCCAGTTTATGGATCAAACCAACCCATTGGCAGAACTGACTCATAAAAGACGTCTTTCAGCATTGGGACCCGGTGGTTTAAGTCGTGAACGAGCAGGTTTTGAGGTTCGGGATGTGCATCATAGTCATTACGGCCGGATGTGTCCGATTGAAACCCCTGAAGGTCCGAACATCGGACTGATCGGATCCCTCAGTACCTATGCTCGGGTTAATGAATATGGATTTATCGAAGCCCCTTACCGTAAGGTTTATACAGGACTCGTTACAGATGAAATTCACTATCTGTCGGCGGATGAAGAAGGACGTTACACCATTGCCCAGGCCAATGAGCCCTTGAATGAAACCAACCATTTTGTCCGCGATCAGGTGACGGGCCGTGCCGGAAGTAAACGTGACTTTGTACTCATTGCTGCAGATCGCGTCGATTATATGGATATTTCACCGAAACAGATTGTTTCGGTTGCTACTTCGCTTATTCCATTCCTTGAAAATGATGATGCCAATCGTGCTCTTATGGGTGCCAACATGCAGCGTCAGGCAGTGCCGCTTCTGATTCCAAAGGCACCTGTTATTGGAACGGGAATGGAACACAAGGCAGCTAAGGATTCAGGGGTTTGTGTGATTGCAAAGAATGCCGGCGTCATTGAACGGGTAGAAGCAACTGCCATTCATATTCGAACAGATGAGGGCGAGCTTGATAAATACACACTCTTGAAATTTAAACGCTCCAACCAGGGAACCTGTATGAATCATAAGCCTTTGGTTAACAGGGGACAAGTGGTTAAAGAAGGAGAAATCATTGCCGATGGTCCTTCCACGGAAATGGGAGAGCTTGCTCTTGGACGAAACATTCTCATGGGATTTATGACCTGGGAAGGTTACAATTACGAGGATGCTATTCTTATTAATGAATCGTTATTAAAGCGGGATGTGTTCACATCCATTCATATCGAAGAATTTGAAGCAGAAGCTCGTGAAACGAAGCTTGGTCCTGAAGAAATTACCCGTGATATTCCTAATGTCAGTGAAGATGCACTGAAAAACCTAGACGAACGCGGTATTATTTACGTTGGTGCCGAGGTTAAATCAGATGATATCCTGGTTGGAAAAGTAACCCCTAAGGGTGAAACCGACCTTTCAGCCGAAGAAAAATTACTAAGAGCCATTTTTGGTGAAAAAGCCCGGGAAATCCGGGATACATCGCTTAAGGTTCCTCATGGGGAATCAGGTATTGTACTCGATGTGAAGGTTTTTTCTCGAGAAAACAAAGATGAGGATCTCAAACCTGGAGTAAATACTTTAGTCAGAGTTCTTATTGCTGTTAAAAGAAGGATTTCTGTTGGGGATAAAATGGCCGGTCGTCATGGAAACAAGGGCGTTATTTCCCGAATACTTCCCGAAGAGGATATGCCGTTTATGCCGGATGGAACGCCATTGGAGATTGTACTTAATCCTCTGGGTGTTCCTTCTCGAATGAACATCGGACAGGTACTGGAGGTCCATTTGGGTCTTGCTATGAAGCAGCTGGGCTGGCATATTTCCACCCCGGTATTCGACCCTGCCAGTGAAGATGATATTGTGGAACTTCTTGAAAAAGCGGGTTTACCTAAAGACGGGAAGATTCAGCTTTATGATGGACGGAGTGGGGAGCCTTTTGATAATCCGGTAACCGTTGGTTATATGTATATTCTTAAGCTTCACCATTTGGTTGATGATAAAATGCATGCGCGGTCAACAGGACCATATTCTTTGGTTACCCAGCAGCCGCTGGGTGGTAAAGCCCAGTTTGGTGGACAGCGATTTGGAGAAATGGAAGTTTGGGCTCTGGAAGCCTATGGGGCAGCCCATACCCTCCAGGAAATTCTAACCATTAAATCCGATGATGTTGTTGGACGTGTAAAAGCCTATGAAGCCATTGTTAAAGGTGAGAACATTCCAAAACCGGGAATCCCCGAGTCCTTTAAGGTACTTATGAAGGAATTCCAAAGTTTGGGTCTGGATGTTAACATCCTTAACGATCAGGAAATGGTAAAATTACTTGATGATGAAATGGATGAACGGGATCCTTTGGAAGAACTGGCTCTGGAAATCGGCAGCGGAGAAATTTCCGAAGCCGGCGATGACGTGCGACTGGAAGATACCTTCCAGATCAAAAACATTGATGATAATGACGACTTATTTTAATAACAATAAATTTATAGAAGAAGGGAGCGAAGCCATTTGTTAAACGAGGAATTCACCTTCAAATCCTTACAAATCGGATTGGCATCACCTGAAAAGATCAGAGAATGGTCACGAGGAGAAGTCAAAAAGCCGGAAACCATTAATTACAGAACCCTGAAGCCAGAAAAAGAGGGGTTATTCTGTGAAAAGATCTTCGGACCACAGAAAGACTGGGAATGCAATTGCGGGAAATATAAACGTATTCGCCACAAGGGCATTGTCTGCGAAAATTGTGGTGTTGAAGTTACAAAAGCAAAGGTAAGACGTGAACGGATGGGGCATATTGAATTGGCCTCACCGGTTTCACATATTTGGTACTTTAAAGGAATCCCCAGTCGAATGGGGCTGATTCTTGAAATGTCACCACGAAACCTTGAAAAGATCATTTATTTTGCTGCTTATGTTGTAACTGATCCCGGGGAAAGTAATTTCGATTACAAACATATCCTCACAGAAACAGAATACAAAGAAGCGAAAAAACAATACGGCAATAAATTTGCTGCTAATATTGGGGCTGAAGCCATACAGGAACTATTGAAAATGGTCGATCTCGACCAGGAATCAGCAGTCCTTAAGGAAGAACTCAAAGGGAGTTCGGGTCAGAAAAAGATTCGGATTGCCAGACGTTTAGAAGCAGTTGAAGCCTTTAGAAATTCGAATAATAAACCAGAATGGATGATTATGGAAACCATTCCTGTTATTCCACCGGAGTTACGTCCGATGGTGCAATTGGATGGCGGACGTTTTGCAACATCCGATTTAAATGACTTGTACCGACGGGTGATTAACCGTAACAATCGTCTTTTGAAACTTCTTGAGCTTGACGCTCCGGATATTATTGTTCAAAATGAAAAACGAATGCTGCAGGAAGCTGTTGATGCACTCATTGATAATGGTCGAAGAGGCCGTGCGGTTACAGGACCGGGAAATCGTCCTTTTAAATCCCTGAGTGATATGCTTAAAGGGAAGCAAGGGCGTTTCCGTCAAAACCTTTTGGGAAAACGTGTTGACTACTCCGGTCGTTCAGTTATTGTTGTTGGACCGGACCTTAAGATGTACCAATGTGGTCTCCCTAAAGAAATGGCCATTGAGTTGTTCAAACCATTTGTAATGCGAGAACTGGTAGGCCGAGGTCTATCACAAAATATTAAAAGTGCTAAGAAAATGGTTGAAAAATTAGATCCCATGGTTTGGGATGTTCTGGAAGATGTTATTCAGGAACATCCTGTTTTACTAAACCGTGCACCAACCCTTCATCGTCTTGGAATTCAGGCCTTCGAGCCAATTCTTGTGGAAGGCAAAGCGATCAAGCTTCATCCTTTGGTTTGTACTGCCTATAATGCCGATTTTGATGGCGATCAAATGGCCGTTCATGTGCCTTTGTCCGTAGAAGCCCAGGCTGAAGCCCGGTTCTTAATGCTGGCTTCAAATAACATTCTTAAGCCACAGGATGGAACAACGGTAGTTACACCGACCCAGGATATGATCCTCGGCACTTACTACATGACTTTGTATAAGGAAAATGGTAAAGGCACCGGAAGCGTGTATAAAGATTTAGATGAAATGGAAATGGCTTATTTTAACCGTGAAGTTGAGTTACACTCAAAGGTTAAGGTCCGTATTTTTAAAGAAATTAACGGCGAGAGAATTTCTCGTTTGGTAGAAGGCACCGTTGGACGGTTTATTTTCAATGAGATTATTCCTCAGGAACTGGGCTTTGTAAAACGTGAAACCGTTGATGATCTATTCCTTTTGGAAATCGATGTTCTCGTGAAAAAGAAAGTTCTCTCCAGCATCATAGAACGTTGCTACAAACGGTTTGGACCAACTGTCACATCTGAAGTTTTAGATGAAATTAAACGTCTTGGTTTTACCTTCTCCACGAAAGCTGCCATTACGGTAGGTGTCAGGGATATGGAGGTTCCGGGAAATAAAGAAGAAATTCTGGCATTAGCGGATATTAAGATTGCTGACAACCTCACATTATTCAGACAAGGCTTCATCAGTGATGAAGAACGATACAACAATGTTGTTGATATTTGGAACACAGCCACTGATGAGGTAACGGATGCATTGTTAAATCATTTGGATGATCTGAACCCGATTAACATGATGGCTGATTCCGGTGCCCGGGGGAGCAAGAATCAGATTCGTCAGTTAGCCGGTATGCGTGGTTTGATGGCCAATCCAACCGGTCGAATCATTGAGCTGCCTATCCGTTCAAACTTCCGTGAAGGATTGAACGTTCTCGAGTTTTTCTCATCCACTCATGGAGCCAGAAAAGGTCTTGCAGATACAGCCCTTCGAACAGCGGATTCAGGTTACCTGACAAGACGCCTGGTTGATGTCAGTCAGGATGTTATTGTTCGGGAAGATGATTGCGGTACTACCCAGGGATATGAAGTTTATACCATTAATGATCATGGGGAAATTATCGAAACATTGGAAGAACGTATTGTCGGCAGGTATGCTTTTGAAGATGTGATTCATCCCAAAACAGGAGAAGTCCTTGCCCATGGCAATGAGATTATCACCAGCGAAATGACAGAGGAAATTGTTAAATCAGGACTTGAAAAAGTTCTCATTCGTGCAGTCTTTAATTGTCAGTCTAAAATTGGCGTTTGCAAAAAATGCTACGGGGTTGATTTAACCACCTGGCGCCCTGTTGAAATCGGTGAAGCCGTTGGGATTATTGCAGCCCAATCCATTGGTGAGCCAGGGACCCAGTTAACCATGCGTACCTTCCATACCGGTGGGGTTGCCTCAGCTGACGATATTACCCAGGGTCTTCCAAGAATTGAAGAGCTTTTTGAAGCTCGAAAACCAAAAGGCCAGGCCATTATTTCTGAGATTACCGGTCGGGTGGAAATCCAGGATACTCAGAAGAAAACAGAAGCAGTTATTACGTCTGCTGATGGCGAATCAAAGGTTTATCTCATTCCTTATGGGTCACGACTCCGTGTTCATACCGGTGACAAGGTTACTGCCGGGGATGAAATTACAGAAGGTTCTATTAATCCCAGTGATATTCTCAAGATTCGAGGGATTGACAGTGTTCAACAATATCTCCTCCAGGAAGTACAAAAGGTTTACCGTATGCAGGGGGTACATATTGGAGATAAGCATCTTGAATTAATTGTCCGTCAGATGTTACGAAAAGTTAAAATTGAAGAAGCCGGAGATACAAAGCTTCTTGCAGGAAGCCTAGTGGATATCTTCAATTTTGAAGAGGAAAACAGAATTGCCAGAGAAGCTGGCTTGGAAATTGCAACGGCAAGCCGTGAACTCCTGGGGATCACCAAGGCATCTTTAGCCACTGATTCCTTTCTATCTGCTGCTTCCTTCCAGGAAACCACCAGAGTCCTTACCGATGCTGCCATTAAAGGTAAAGTTGATCCACTCATTGGCCTCAAAGAAAATGTTATTATCGGGCAACTGGTGCCAGCAGGTACCGGAGTGAAAATGTATGGTGATATCGAATTGGTTTACGAGCGTGAAGAAGAGGAAGACATTTACGAAGCTTTCGAGGAAGTTACCGCCAGTGAAGAATCCTTGGATATTGTTTTTGACGATGAGATTTTAAACGCCTTTGTTGAGGGAGAACAGGAAGAAACCGAGGATGCTATAATTTCGGATTTGGATATCTTTGACCTTGACTTTTTAACCAAAGAATAGATCTTGACATTAGTTCGCTTAACGTGTATAGTAAATAGGTGTGTTTCGTGTAAAATCATAAACAGCAAGAAGGAGAAACAATATGAATCAAGTTGTTGATGTTCCGAAGGTCATTGGAACCAAACAAACTCTTAAAGCTGTGAAAGAAGGCAAAGCGCTTAAGGTGTTTTTGGCTGAAGATACAGACGAACACATCAAAAAAAGTATTATTGATTGTTGTAACGACAATAACATAACAGTGGAAAGAGTTGAAACCAAAATTGGTCTTGGCAGAGCCGGTGGTATTGATCGTGGCGCAGCAGTTATTACTATTGTAAAATAAAGGAATTGGAGTTGCCTCATTGGAGGCACTCCGATTCTAACATGAAGTCATTAGCGACCTGTTTCAGGTTGTTGATATATTTTTAAAAAGGAGGTGCAGGACTAAATGCCTACAATTAATCAGCTTGTAAAAAAAGGAAGAAAACGCACGGAAGAAAAAACAAAAACTCCAGCGTTGAAAGCAAACCCTCAAAAAAGAGGCGTGTGTACAGCAGTTAGAACATCCACACCGAAGAAACCAAACTCTGCTTTAAGAAAAATCGCCAGAGTTCGTCTCGTTAACGGAATGGAAGTTACAGCGTATATCCCAGGCATCGGTCATAATCTACAGGAACATAGTATTGTTCTTGTTAAAGGTGGTCGTGTTAAGGATTTACCAGGGGTTCGATATAAGATTATCCGTGGCGCGCTCGATACCGCTGGTGTTGATGCACGTAGACAAGCTCGATCCAAATATGGCGCTAAAAAGCCTAAAAAGTAGTAGTGCATAGTGCTGCATATTAAAGCGCTCGTAAAAAAGATCGAGACCATATATATGTTAGAGACGCTATACGCACAACAACAAAATGTTGGATGTCGAGTACCGATGAACATAAAAGACGTTTTGTCCAAATTTTAATTTGGAAATAAAACGAATACAAGCGAAGAGGATCTGTGAAGATCCCATAATCGTAAAATGTTGAGGAGGGAAGTAAAGTGCCTAGAAAAGGACCTGTTCCAAAAAGAGAAGTTTTGCCTGATCCAATCTACGGGGATATTGTTGTAACTAAATTGGTTAACAATATTATGTTAGATGGGAAAAAAGGTATTGCCCAAAAGATTGTATATGATGCATTTAATAAAGTTAATGAAAAAACCGGAAAAGACCCACTGGAAGCTTTCCAGGAAGCTCTGGCTAATATTACACCTGTTTTAGAAGTAAAAGCACGCCGAGTCGGTGGTGCAACTTATCAGGTGCCAATGGAAATCAGAACTGAAAGAAAGCAAGCCTTAGGACTCCGCTGGTTAGTAAATCTTTCTCGTAAGCGATCTGAAAAAACAATGAAGGATCGTTTAGCCGGAGAAATTATGGATGCGCTGAATAACAGTGGTGCAGCTGTAAAGAAAAAAGATGATACACACGCCATGGCAGAAGCCAACAAAGCATTTGCACATTATCGTTGGTAGTCTTTTAAATTTGAACAAAAGAGAGGAAAGCATCAGTGTCAAGAGATTATAGTTTAGAAAAAACAAGAAATATAGGTATTATGGCACATATTGATGCAGGAAAAACCACTACCACAGAAAGAATTCTGTTCTATTCTGGAAAAATTCACAAAATTGGAGAAACACATGATGGTGTTTCTCAAATGGACTGGATGGAACAGGAACAGGAAAGAGGGATTACAATTACCTCAGCTGCAACAACGTGTTTTTGGAAGGAAAATCGTATCAATATTATTGATACGCCAGGCCACGTTGATTTTACCGTCGAAGTTGAACGCTCACTGAGGGTTCTTGATGGTGCTTTAGCAGTATTTTGTGCAAAAGGTGGCGTTGAGCCTCAATCAGAAACTGTATGGCGTCAAGCCGATAAATACAATGTTCCAATAATGGCCTATGTTAATAAAATGGACATTACCGGAGCAGATTATTTTAATGTACTGAAAATGATGGAGGATCGTTTAGGCGCGAATCCTGTTCCAATCCAATTACCTATCGGAAAAGAAGGCGACTTCATTGGGATCATTGATCTCGTAATAATGAAAGCCATGATTTATAAAGATGAATTAGGTGAGGAAATTGATATCATTGATATTCCTGAAGACATGCTTGAAATGGCAAAGGAATATCGTGAAAAATTGATTGAATCTATTTCGGACTATGACGAAGTCATCATGGAAAAATTCCTTGATGGTGAAGAAATTCCCCTTGATCAACTAAAAGCAGCAATCCGTTTGGCAACACTGCATGTGGATATCATTCCGGTTGTTTGCGGTTCTTCCTATAAAAACAAAGGTGTTCAGCTTGTTTTGGATGCTGTTGTTGATTATATGCCATCCCCACTGGATGTTCCTGCCATTGTTGGGACTAATCCAGAAACCGGAGCAGAAGAAGTGCGTCATCCAAGTGATGAAGAACCATTCTCAGCATTGGCTTTCAAAATCATGACGGACCCATTTGTGGGCAAGCTGGCATTCTTTAGAGTATACTCAGGAACCATTACTTCAGGTTCTTATATATATAACTCTTCAAAAGACAAAAGAGAACGTCTTGGACGTATTCTGCAAATGCATGCTAACCATCGTCAGGAAATATCAGCAGTTTATACTGGAGATATTGCCGCTGCAGTTGGTCTGAAAGACACTTCCACAGGAGATACTCTTTGTGTGGATACTGCACCCATTGTTCTTGAATCCATGGTATTCCCTGAACCGGTAATTCATGTCGCCATTGAACCAAAAACAAAGGCGGGTCAGGAAAAAATGGCTACAGCTTTGCAAAAGCTTTCAGAAGAAGATCCAACCTTTAGAACACATACTGATGAAGAAACAGGGCAAACGATTATTTCCGGTATGGGTGAACTTCACCTTGATATCATTATTTCTCGTATGCTTCGTGAATTCAAGGTTGAAGCTAATGTTGGAGCGCCTCAGGTAGCTTACAAAGAATCCATTACCAAAGCTGTTGAAGCTGAAGGGAAATTTGCGCGTCAGTCTGGTGGTCGTGGTCAATACGGTCATTGTCTCATTCGTATGGAACCGGTTGAACCAGGCACTGGCTATATTTTTGAAAACAAGGTTACTGGGGGATCAATTCCAAAAGAATTTATCAACCCAATTAATCAGGGAATTGAAGAAGCTATGCGTAATGGTGTTATTGCAGGGTATCCTGTACTTGATCTTAAAGTTATTGTTTATGACGGATCTTTCCATGATGTGGATTCATCTGAAATGGCCTTTAAGATTGCCGGATCTATGGCATTTAAAAATGGTATGAGAAAAGCAGATCCAGTTATATTGGAACCTGTATTTAAACTCGAAGTCGTTATGCCGGAAGAATACATGGGCGACGTTATGGGAGATATCAGCTCCCGACGTGGTCGTATCGAAGGAATGGAAATGCGTGCCGGTGCCCAGATTATTAAAGGAACCGTGCCATTATCAGAAATGTTTGGTTATGCAACGACATTAAGAAGTAAAACTCAGGGTCGTGGCGTTTACACCATGCAGTTCTCACATTATGAAGCCGTACCTAAATTTATTTCAGAAGAAATAATTGAAGGTAAAAAATAAGTGCGAAGCACTAAAGTAAATTTTTTTTAAGGAGAAGAGCAAATGGGAAAAGCAAAATTTGAAAGAAACAAACCACATGTTAATGTTGGAACAATTGGTCATGTCGATCATGGTAAAACCACTTTAACTGCAGCAATTACATCTGTTTTACATGTACGATACGGAACAGGGGAAGCAGTAGCCTTCGAAAATATCGATAAAGCCCCTGAAGAAAGAGAACGTGGGATTACTATTTCAACCGCTCACGTTGAATATGAAACACCTGCACGTCACTATGCTCATGTTGACTGCCCGGGTCATGCCGATTATGTTAAGAACATGATCACCGGAGCTGCTCAAATGGATGGTGCGATCTTAGTTGTCAGCGCAGCTGATGGCCCAATGCCACAGACAAGAGAACATATCCTTTTAAGCCGTCAGGTAGGGGTTCCCTACATCATCGTGTTCTTGAACAAAGTAGACATGGTGGATGATGACGAATTATTGGAACTTGTAGAAATGGAAGTTCGCGAACTTCTTGACGAATATGGTTTCCCTGGAGATGATACCCCTATCATTGCCGGATCTGCTTTAAAAGCATTAGCTGAACCTGAAGGTCCATGGGGAGATAAGATCCTGGAACTGATGAAAGCTGTTGACGAATGGATCCCTGATCCAGTACGTGACACCGACAAACCATTCCTGATGCCAATCGAAGATGTTTTCTCAATCACAGGTCGTGGAACCGTTGCAACGGGACGTATCGAACGTGGGATTGTTAAAGTCGGAGAAGAAGTTGAAATCGTCGGGATTCACCCTGTTCGGAAAACCATTGTAACCGGAGTGGAAATGTTCCGTAAACTTTTGGATGAAGGTCGTTCAGGAGACAATGTCGGCGCACTGCTTCGTGGTGTTGAACGATCACAGGTTGAACGTGGTCAGGTACTGGCTAAACCAGGTTCCATTAAACCACATACCCATTATATGTCAGAAGTTTATGTATTAACCAAAGAAGAAGGCGGACGTCATACTCCATTCTTTGATGGTTACCGACCACAGTTCTACTTCAGAACAACGGATGTAACAGGCGTCATCAAATTACCTGAAGGCGTGGAAATGGTAATGCCAGGAGATAATGTTCAAATGGAAATTACTCTGATCACACCAATCGCGATTGAAGAAGGCCTGCGTTTCGCTATCCGTGAAGGCGGACGAACAGTAGGATCCGGAGTTGTTGCCAAGATTATTGCTGATTGACGCTGAGTCCAATTTTTGTTAAAAAATTGGTAGTGAGTAGGAGCGTTAGCGGACGAGCGATAACGAAGCAAATGCAGATTTTGAAAGAAATATCCAGATGGATAATGAATTTCTGAAAAATCTGTACTCCTATAATAGACAAAACAATTTTAAACCGTCCCTCCCAGAGGGGCGGTTTTTTGTGGTATAATGGGTGAAAACTTAAGGGAGAAAGCAGAGCATGAAAAAATATATTAGTATCAGAATTAACGATAAGGTTGAGGCCATCGGAAATGATTACAACAAGGGTCTTCGAAAATGCAAGACAAAAGAATTAGCACAGGAAATCGAAGATATCTGCAACGATTATGATGAGAAGGGTTACGATGTGGTTTCGATTGTACCAATTATCCAAGGACAACATGTGGTAGTATCCAACGATGGTGCTTGGGCAAATAGTGCCACCGAGGGTGTCATTATTACGTTTAAAGCAAATTAATCCATTGAATCTAAAGAGCTCATTTTAATTGAGTTCTCAAAGTGTTGACAAACCTCTTTCCGGACATTTAATTGATCGTTGTGTGCTGCATGATCGTACAGGCAACGCCTGTTCGCCATGATGCACACAACATGATGCAATAAAAATCCGGAAAGAGGCTTGTCTAATTACTTCGTCTACAGTCTTAGCGCTCATTTTTGTTGAGCTCTTATTTTTTTACCCTACTGATTCCAGAGTTTTCATTCAAAAATTCATAAAAGAATTCTCGTTTCATATATTCTTCAGGAGTGAGTTCAGTTTGATTGTATGCAAAGTTAAGCTTGGTAATAGCAGCCTCAAAAGAGATGTTTTCCAGAGGAATGGCTCCAGCGTCAATGAGCTGGCAAGAAGATGCATAAAGATCACCATTTATGTTTTTATATGAAATCATATAATGCTTTACCTGGGGATTGTTTTTAATGAATTCCAAAAGGGAGGACCCATTTTCTCCTGTAACATTTCCGCTGCCAGTATGATAGAGAGAATGAAGCACAGCCATAATTGAATGAGTTTTTAAGCCAATACATCGGTAATTGAGTCCCGGATAGGCGCGAAGTCCTAAGACTTCATTACTAAAGCCTTTGATATAAGGTACAAGGTCTGGACATGGGTTATAAAGTTTCAGCATGTTGGGGTTCGTAGGAGAAGGGGTGGAGCAGAGTCCACGGGAATCCAGAATGCCTAAAGGGGTACCAAAGCTTTTGAAATCGTCTTTAAACCAATCAGCTTCAAGTAAACGTGAGGCCAGGTGGACATAAACCTTACCATCACTATTTTGATAAATTACATAAAATCCCGGAAGTTGTTGATTACAGATGAAGTCGACACTGGCGGAAAAATTCACCAAAGCGTTGCTGTATTTTTCTCCAAGAGCATAGTTTGCAGCCACCAATACAATGGGAATTGAGGGGCTATCAACGCCGTAACACAGAGCAGCGCCTGTATATGGCAAGGTATCGGAGCCATGTGCAATAATAACACCGGAATAGTTTCCCAGGCTAAATGTTTCAAGTGCCTTTAAGATTTGAAACCAGTGTTTCGGCTCAGCATTTTCACTGAGAATGTTAAATGGCCGGGATACTTCAAAATCAATTTGTGAGTTACTTTGGCTTTTGTAAAGGGATAACAGGTCATCACCACGGCTGATATCGACATCAATACAGCCATCATTGACGGCGCTGCCAATGGTTCCTCCGGTTAACAATAAAAGTATTTTAGGCGGTTTTTCCATAGGTTGTGGTTCCTTTCATTAATTTAAAAGCATTATAGCACCAATCGGAGAGAAGGGAAATAGAAAAAGCAAACAGCGAGTTTTCGTTGTTTGCTTTGGTTTATAAACAAAAGGGTTCTTGGAATTATCGCTCAGGCTGATTTAAATAATCATGTTTTTTCCAAGGGCGGTATTCATCATGTAAGCATTTGAAAAATTAGGGTCGGTTGCCAACTCCACATGGGTTGTGGCCGCTGGGATTTGCTCACAGTGCTTTACTTCATCCTGAGATAAGAGAAAAAGCTGGACCCCAGTGCCGGCACCGTTACCGATTGAACGGATGGGAACTCCTTTAATTTTAGGGAGTAAGCCGATGAATTGGGCATTATCTAAATCTATGTAATTTCCAAACGCTCCAGCAAGAACAATTTCAGTCAGCTGCGAACCTTTGATTCCATATTGCTTAGTCAGAAGACAGCAGCCAGTATAAATGGCTGCTTTTGCTAATTGAACCTGGCGGATATCTTTTTGGGTAATAATCATTGCTTTTCCATCAGGATTTTCCTTCTGGGAAACAATAATAAAGTAGCGTTGGCCGCTCTCATCAATGCTAAAACGATTTTTCAGTGGATGAGCTTCAAGAGTCTTATCTTTTATAAAGTTCCCTTTTTCATGGACTAATCCTTCACGAAAAAGTACAGCAATGGCATCAATAATTCCAGAGCCACAAAAACCAAGTGGTGCAACGTTTCCAATGACATGACACTGGAATTTATTATTAACAAGGGTAACCTTTTCGATAGCCCCGGTAGTGCCACGCATACCCATATGGATTCCGGCACCTTCCAGTGCGGGACCGCAGGCCGTTGAGGCAACAAAATATTTATGATAATTACCAATGGCGATTTCACCATTGGTACCAAGATCAATCATTAAGCGGAAGGACTCGTCTCGTGGCAGTCCAAGAAGAACAGAAGTGGTATCTGCACCTACAAACCCACCCAGCAATGGGAGAAATGTAATCCTGCCATAGGGATTCATTGTAATATTAAGATCTGAGGCATTTAAAATCACCATATCTTTAGTAATGCCAGTGAAGGGGGAAAGACCTAAATGAACGGGGTTAAGGCCTAGAAAAAGATGGGCCATGGTACTGTTGCCACAGAACACACAATCGTAAACTGCCTGATTAGATATGTCGGATTCTTCACAGAGGTTGAGTAAAATGCTATCGATGGTTTCCAGAATAGAATCTTGGATCTCTTTAAGATTCTCAGCAGAGCCTGATGCGAAGTCGATTCGACTGATCACATCGCCGCCAAAAGAGATTTGTTTATTTAAGGTAGAGTATTGGTTAACCAGGACACCAGTGGCTAAATCATAAAGGTAGCCAACCACTGAGGTTGTACCGATATCAAATGCGACCCCATAGGGAGAAATTGAAGTATCGCTTGGAATGAGATCAATTATTTCTTCATTAAAGACAATAAAATTTAAAAGTGCTTTATCTTTGAGGTGAAAAACTTCAGTGAATTTTTTTAGAACCTTAAGGGATGAAATGGTAACAGGTAAATCCAACACGCCACGAATGGTTTCAAGGTCATAGGAGCACATGAGGGTTGTAAGATCGGCATAGGGAACAGAAAATACTTTAACACGGGGATCAAATGGCAGTACCCCGTTAGCACTGGTTTCCAGAATTTGGGAAAGTGCTGCTTCTCTGGAAATCAAAATGCTCATGCCCTGGGATACTATTTGTTGGCAACCCAAAACTTCCTTAGTATGACCATTTTCACGGATTGTCACGAGACATTTTTTACAAGTGCCTTTTCCACCGCAAACAAGATTCTGAGGAAAGCCTGCTAGAGCACAGGCTTCAGCAACAGTTTTATCCTCCTCAATTGTGATGGTTTTATCCAGTAAAGGGAAAAAAACCTGAATGTTTTCTATAAATGACATTAATTTGTCCTTTCATCATATAAAATGTTAAAAACTGATTAAAAATGCAATCATTATTTCCAGTATTATACTCCTATCTGAAGTTATTTACAAGAAAAGAGAGAAAATTGAGTGATTCCAGAATAGATATTGACAGAAAATGAAGAAAATGATAATCTGATTCAGTAATGTGTACACAGGTAAAACTTATGTGTATATCACTTAAATAAGATACAATCAATGCAATCGAAAAGAAAACAGGAGAATTATTGTGATTATTATTGGTGAAAAAATTAATGGAACCATACCCTTGGTCAAAGAAGCAATTGAAAGAAGAGATGTCGGGTTTATAGCAGATCGCGCTGTGAAGCAGGCAGAAGCTGGTGCAGACTTCATTGATATATGCGCGGGAACGGCTCCTGATCTTGAGATTAAGGTTTTAAAATGGTTAATGAATGTTGTTCAAGATGTAGTAGAGACTCCGATTAGCATTGATAGTCCAAATCCACATGTCATTGAAGCAGTATTTAAATATGCTAATAAACCGGGTTTGTTAAATTCAATCTCTGAGGAAGGTGATAAGTGTGAAGTGCTTCTTCCATTATTGGAAGGAAACAGCTGGGAAGTAGTAGGGCTTACCTGCAATGATAAAGGTATTCCCGGCGATTTACAAACAAAAGTGGATATTACAAATATTATGGTAGAAAAAGCTGCTAAATATGGGGTAACCCCTGATCGTATGCATATTGACCCTTGTGTTATGGCACTATCAACACAAAACAATGCATACCTTAATTTCATTGAGGAAATAAAAGAAATCAGAGCTTTATACCCAACCATTCATATTACCTCAGGTTTAAGTAATATTTCATTTGGATTGCCAGCACGGGCATTAATGAACAAAACCTTTATGACTCTGGCAATTCAGGCTGGCATGGACTCTGCCGTTATGGATCCTTTAAATAGAGAGTTGGTCGGAACCATTTTTTCAACCTATGCGCTTTTGGGAAAAGATAAATATTGCAGAAAATACAGCAAAGCTTTCCGTCAGGGCAAAATCGGTTCTGTTTCTAAATAATCAGTTTGGGAGTACTCTAATTCTGAAAAGAAACATCGGAAAAAATAAAAATTTTACAAATATACCGAATTTTATTGGGATATCAAGTTTCAGAGTGTTTTTTAGATCATCAATAGTGCTGAATAATAAATAAAAAGAAGTTGAAGTATCGTTTTGCACCTGAGAATGGGGCCTAGAAGATCTGCAGAGTAATATATTGTTCTGATTAGCGATGGTAACCCCGTAAATGTAAACGTTTTTTGAGTTTTTACGGTAAAAAATTGTCACATTTAATATTTGATTTTTAGTATAAAATCATTTATCATTAAACGTAGATGTTAAAAATTTATCAAACTAATGGAGGAAATTTTATGGGATTTAAGTCAGATATTGAAATTGCACAAGAAGCGATACCACAGGATATTCGTGTGATTGCTGCTAAATTGGGTTTAACTGAGGATGATCTGGATTTATACGGTAAGTATAAAGCAAAGGTTCATTATGATCTTTTAAAGAAAAATGCACCACCTAAGGCACGTTTGATTCTTACAACAGCTATTAACCCGACACCAGCTGGTGAAGGAAAAACCACAACAACCATTGGTGTTGCAGATGGTTTAGCATACTTAGGAAAAAATACAATAGTAGCATTAAGAGAACCTTCTCTTGGACCAGTTTTTGGTGTCAAGGGTGGAGCTGCCGGCGGCGGTTACGCACAGGTTATACCAATGGAAGATATCAATCTTCACTTTACCGGAGATTTTCATGCTATCGGAGCCGCTAACAATTTATTAGCAGCAATGTTAGATAACCATATCAAATTTGGAAACGAATTAAAACTTGACCTTAAAAAAATCACATGGAGACGTTGTATGGACATGAATGACCGTCAACTAAGAAACATTGTTGATGGTTTAGGCGGAAAAGGCGATGGCGTTGTTCGTGAAGACGGCTTTGATATTACTGTTGCTTCCGAAGTTATGGCTGCATTTTGTTTAGCTTCTGATATTGCTGACTTAAAAGAACGTATGGGCCGTATCATCGTTGGATATAACGTTGATGGTCAACCTGTAACAGCTGGACAATTAAAAGCTAATGGTGCAATGGCAGCATTACTTAAAGATGCTTTAAAACCAAACCTGGTACAAACATTAGAAGGAACACCAGCATTTATTCATGGCGGTCCATTTGCAAATATCGCACATGGTTGTAACTCTGTTATTGCTACTCAAATGGCAATGCATTTTGCTGATTATGTTGTAACAGAAGCTGGCTTCGGTGCTGACCTTGGCGCTGAAAAATTCCTGGATATCAAATGCAGAATGGCTAACTTGAAACCAGATGCAGTTATTATCGTTGCCACAGTACGTGCTTTAAAACACAACGGCGGCGTTGCAAAAGCTGACTTAAACAATGAAAATCTTGTCGCTTTAAAGGCAGGTTTACCAAACTTATTGAAACATGTTGAAAACATTACTCAGGTATATAAATTGCCAGCAGTTGTTGCTATTAATGAATTCCCACTGGATACCCCAGCAGAATTAGCCTTAGTTAAAGCAGAATGTCAGAAATTAGGCGTTAATGTTGCACTTTCCCAAGTATGGGCAAAAGGCGGAGCAGGCGGAGAAGAACTGGCTAAAGAAGTTATTCGTTTAACTGAGAAAAATGACGGAAAATTCCAATACGCTTATGAGCTTGATGTGCCAATCAAAGAAAAAATAGAAGCTATTTCAACAAAAATTTATGGCGCAGACGGCGTAAACTATACTGCTGAAGCAGAAAAACAAATTGCGGACTTAACCAAACTTGGTTTTGATAATGTGCCAATTTGTATGGCTAAAACACAATATTCTTTAACAGATGATAGCAAAGTATTTGGCCGACCAACTGGCTTTAAGATCACTGTTCGTTCATGTAATATTTCAGCCGGTGCTGGATTTATCATAGCATTAACAGGAGATATCATGAAAATGCCAGGACTTCCAAAAGTTCCGGCAGCAGAAAAAATCGATGTTGATGAAAACGGCGTAATTTCCGGTTTATTCTAAACCGTAAACAGGATCAATCAGACCGGTGAGGACTCCTTATGGGAGCGCCTCTCGGTCAAATTTTCGTGTTTGGAATTAGCGTAATATGATTTATTGAAAGAGATGTGTTTAAATGGAATTTGATGCTGAAACAACTGAGCAAGTATCTTACTCAGCAAAGAAATGTACTGAATTTGTAGAAGTCCTCTACAGCAAAAATGCTGTTCCAGGCGGTGGCGGTGCTGCCGCATTAGTTGGAGCAATTGGTATTGCGTTAGCAGGAATGGTTGGAAACTTAACCACCGGCAAGAAAAAATACGCTGCCTATGAAGAAGACATACAACGAATTTTAAAAGAAGCGAAAATTCTTCAGGATCGTATATTAGCAATGATCGATGAAGATGCTGAAAACTTTTTACCTTTGGCTAAAGCTTATGGTCTTCCAAAAGAAACCGCCGAAGAAAAAGCTTATAAAGAAAAAACCCTGGAAGAATGTACTAAAGTAGCTTGCAGCGTTCCCATCGAAATCGTCGAAGTGTGCTACAAAGCCGTGTTATTACATGAAGAATTGGTAGGAAAAGGTTCGGCAATGGCCATTAGTGATGTAGCTTGCGGCGTTCAATGCTTAAGAGCGGCTATGATTAGTGGTTGGGTAAACGTTTTAATTAACATTAAAACAATTAAAGACACAAACTATATTGCAGACGTTGAAAATAGAATTAAGCCAATGTTAAAAGAAGGCGTTGAAATTTGTGATCGCGTTTACGCAGATGTTGAAAAGCAACTTGCTTAAATAAATATTACCCGTTAAAAATTTTAAAATACAAGGAGAACTAAAATATGGCAGCTAAATTATTAAGTGGAAAAGAAGTAAGTGAATCTGTACTGGCTCAAGTACTAACAGATGCTAATGAATTAAAAGCAAAAGGCATTACAGTAAAAATGGCAATTATGCGTGTTGGTGAAGATCCAGGTTCGATTTCTTATGAAAAAAGTATTATTACAAGAATGGGAAAATCAAATATAGAAGTTGAATCTGTTCAGTTCCCACTCGACGTAACAGAAGCTGATTTTGTAGCAAAACTTCAAGCAATCAATGAAGATAAAAACATTCATTCAGTTTTAATCTTCCAGCCGCTTCCTGACCAAATCGATGCAGAAAAAATCAAATATCTATTAAGTCCAGAAAAAGATCCAGATGCGCTTAATCCTACTAACCTGGGAAAATTAATGATCGCTGATGAAAAAGGATTTTTCCCATGTACAGCAGAAGGCGTTATGGAAATGTTCAAATTCTATAATATCGATGTTAAGGGCAAAGATGTTGTTATCATAAACAACTCTAACGTATTGGGTAAACCACTTGCAATTATGTTAACAAATGAATTTGCTACTGTAACAATATGTCATGTGTTCACAAAAGATACTGCTGCATACACTAAAAAAGCAGATATCGTTGTAACGGCATGTGGTATTTACGGTTTGGTTAAAGCTGATATGTTAAATGAAAATTCTATTCTGATCGATGTGGCTATGTCTCAAATGAAAGATGCAAATAAAGAATTTGTATTAAACGAAAAAGGCAAACCTACCAGAGCAGGAGATGCTCATTTAGACTGTTTGGACAAAGTTGCAATGATTACTTCAGCAACACCTGGATGTGGTGGCGGAACAGGACCTATAACAACTGCATTACTGGCAGCACATGTTATTAAAGCATGTAAAATGCAAAACGGCTTACTATAAATTCAGGAAAAAAACAAGGAGGTATAGAATTGGAAGATTACACGAAGTTTAAACTGAAAAGAAAGGAAGAGCTCGATGCGGTTCTGGCAGGCAAGGATGATTTGTTTGTTGTAGCCTGCAACAAATGCTTTAAGGAACTCGATAGTTTTGACGAACCGGAATGCGGTCTGTTTGAAGAGATCGCCAAGGAACAGGGCAAAAATGTCGTCGGCTGTGCAAAAATTGATTTTCTGTGCAATGAACCATTGACATCGAAGACCTTTCAAGCGGCTCTTCCGCAGGGAACCAAAAATGTGTTTGTTAATTCATGTGGCTTGGGCATTCAGACGATTGCAGCAATGACGGAACTTCCTGTGTATGCCGGATGCGATACCATTGCCGTTGATGGCCAACATGGCATGGCATTAACAACCACATTATGCGAAGCATGCGGCCAGTGCTATCTGAACATGACCGGGGGAATCTGCCCAGTCGTGGACTGCTCAAAAGGCTTGTTAAACGGACAATGTGGCGGCGCCAAAAATGGCAAATGTGAAGTAGACAAGGAAATGGATTGCGGATGGCAACTCATCTATGAAAGAATGGAAAAACAGGGACGACTTGAAGAACTGTTGAACCAACCTGTGGAACTTCGGGATTATTCCAAAATAAATTACAAGTTCATCAGTGAATATGTGAATTCTAATCGCGAAGAACGGTACGAAGGTTATTATGGCGGAATCCATCCAGTTGAATACAAAGAGTTAAGTGATAGTATCTCAGTTGTACGTTTTCCGGATCCGCTAAATGTAGTTATTCCAATGTCCCAGCATGCAGGCGCTCCGGCTGAACCCATCGTAGAAGTTGGACAGCATGTAAAAATGGGTCAGAAAATTGCTGAAGCAAAAGGTTTTATAAGCAGTGCAATTCATTCCAGCGTCAGCGGTACCGTTGTAGCCATAGAACCACGGCTGCATACAGTCAGCGGATTGGAAGCTTTAGCCATCGTCATTCAATCGGACGGAAAGAACACACTCCACGAGTCTGTTAAACCAGCCGGAGAACTTGATAATCTCTCACCAGATGAAATCATCGAAATTGTCCGAGAAAAGGGAATTGTCGGTATGGGTGGTGCAGGGTTCCCAACTGCAGTCAAACTCAAAGCGCCTAAACCAATTGAACTGGTATTACTCAACGGTTGTGAATGTGAACCGATTCTAACTGCTGATCACCAGGTTCTGCTGGACTATGCAGATGATGTGATTTATGGTTTAAAAGCCATGATGAAAGCATCGGGAGCACCAAAAGGTGTGATTGCAATTGAAGACAACAAACAAGATGCTGTCGAATTATTACAGGAAAAAACAGCCGACCTGCCAAACATCGAAATTGTTGTTGCAAAAACGAAATACCCTCAGGGCGCTGAAAAGATGCTCATCAAAAAGGTAATGGGCAAGCAAGTGCCAAGTGGCGGCCTGCCAATGGATGTCGGTGCAATCGTATGTAACGTGAGCACAGCCAAAGCCATTTCTGATGCGATCCAGACAGGAATGCCGCTCATTGAGCGTGTTGTAACCGTCAGCGGTGAGCGAATGAACAAGCCGGGAAACTATTTAGTGAAGATTGGTACGTCAGTCAAGGATATCGTCAGCCATTGCGGCGAGGTAAAAGGCGATGACGTCACTGTTAAAATAGGCGGTCCTATGATGGGATTCAAGGTGGAAAATCTCAATGTTCCGATGTTGAAGTGTTCCAATGGAATTATCGCCATCGAAACGATTGTCAAAGAAGCGGTAGAATGTATCAAGTGTGGACGTTGCGCAGACGTTTGCCCAATGGAACTTCGCCCATTGTATTACACCAAATACGCACTGAATGAAGACTGGGAAGGCATGAAAGCACAAAATTTAATGGATTGCATTGAATGTGGATGCTGTGAATATATCTGCTCATCAAAAATTCCGCTTGTTGAGCGAATCAAAATCGGAAAAACTGCCATAAGGGAGGGTAAATAATATGTTGATTACCCAACTAAAAACAAAAGAGAAAATTGAATCACTGGCTAATGGAAAAACTGTGATCATTAATTGTCACGGATGCAAAGAAGTTTATTTCCCGGAACACCAAGCAGACGAACTGCAAAAGGAACTTTCGGCCAGTAAAGAAGTGACTCAAATTATTACAACGGATTATATCTGTAATCCGGAAAATCTGATGCTGCAATTGAAAAAGCACATGGATAAAATCAACGCGGCAGATACCATACTGGTATTTTCCTGTGGTGTTGGGATACAGACCGTTGCAGGTCAATTCCAGGACAAAAAAGTATACTCCTGCTGCGATACCTATCAATTACCAGGATTTCAGGGAGTAACCGCGCTGAATGTCGATTGTGGACAGTGTGGAGAATGTTATCTGAATGGTACCGGAGGAATTTGTCCGATTACCGCATGTTCAAAAAGTCTGATTAACGGCCAATGTGGCGGTGCCAAAGAAGGCAAGTGTGAAGTCGACAAGGAAATGGAATGCGGATGGGAACGAATTTACAGGAAATTGGAAAAAATGAATAAACTGGATGACATGAAATATGATGTGCCAAAAGTGCGCAACTTCTGGAATCCAAACGCAGAATAACCAATAATTAAAAATGATTAGGAGTAATTATAAATGAGAATAACTGAGCTGTTTGAAAAAGGCGAGTTTGTATTAACTGCAGAAGTGGGACCTCCAAAAGGGGTTGAAATTGACCACTTGATTAAAGATGCCCATGAATTTTTAAAGACCCGAGTCCATGCATTGAATGTAACGGACAATCAGTCCTCGGTCATGCGTACGGGTTCACTGGCAACATGTAAAGTCTTGAAAGATGAGGGATTGCTTCCAATCTTTCAGATAACCTGCCGGGACCGAAACCGTATTGCCCTGCAGTCCGATGTATTAAGTGCTGCATTGCTGGGCATTGAGAATTTATTGTTATTAACTGGGGATTACACCACACTGGGAGATCATCCCGGGGCAAAACCCGTTTTCGATCTTGATTCCGTATCATTGATCCACGCGGTGAAATGTTTAGAAGGAGGCTTCGACATCGCGGGCAATGCTGTTGATGGAAAACCTCCTAAGTTCGCTAAGGGAGCGGTTGTATCTCCTTGTAGTGACTCTGTGGATGTACAGCTGGCAAAAATGGAAGCTAAGGTGAAAGCCGGATGTGAATATTTCCAGACCCAGGGAGTATTTGAACCCGATAAATTCATGGAATTCATGGAAAAAGCAAAACAATTTGGTGTACCAGTTCAGCTAGGTCTTATCATCCCGAAAAGTGTCGGCATGTGCCGTTATATGAATGCTAATGTAGCCGGCGTCCACGTTCCAGATGATATGATTAAAGAATTGCAGGCCGATAAGGAAAAAACAAAATCAGGTGATACAGGCGTCGAAATCTGTGCCCGTCTGATCAAAGAATGTAAAGACTACGCCCAGGGTGTTCACATCATGTCATTAGGCTGGGAAAACAGAATTCCAGAGATTCTTGATCTTGCTGGAATAGCTCCAGTGTCAAAATAATCTATAGAAGAATCGAATACCGGTTGATCCGGAAATTCTGAAATGCTCCTTCTTAAGGTGAACAGTTTATGTAATTTAAACTGTTCATTATAAAGGAGGAGTTTTTTGTTATTGGGAAGAAAAGGTATATGCGAAATGAAAGTAACAGTCATTGGAGCAGGCCCGGGCGGATATCAAGCAGCCATTATGGCAGCAAAACTCGGTGCGGATGTAACAATAGTTGAAAAAGATTCTCCGGGCGGAACCTGTCTGAATCGAGGATGTATTCCCACAAAGGCTCTTTTAGCGACCTCTGATGCATTGGAGACCATTCATAAAGCCAAAGAGTTTGGGATTAATGTCGGATCGGTCACACCTGACTTTAAAGCCATTATGGAACGTAAAGCAAAGATTGTAAGCGGTTTAGTAAAAGGGATCAACTACCTGTTTAAAGCCAACAAGGTCACCTTAGTAAAAGGAACAGGAAAACTTATTGATAAAAATACAGTAGAGGTAATAAAAGATGATGGATCAACTGAAACAATCGCATCGGATAAAGTGATTCTTGCTACTGGATCTGTTCCGATTGTACCAGAAATATTCCAATTCGATGGCAAAAAAGTCATCAGCAGCAATGAAGTATTGGATCTTCAAGAACTGCCAAAATCAATGATTATCGTTGGTGGCGGTGTTATCGGCTGTGAAATTGGTCAATTCCTGAGCCGAATGGGAACTATAATTACCATTGTAGAAGAGCTTGATCAGATTCTTCCTTTAGAAGATGCTGAAACAGCTAAGCAACTGGCTCGTCAATTCAAAAAAGATAAAGTAAAAGTGATGACAGGTAACGGTATTTCTGGAGTTGAAGTATCAGATACCGGTATAACAGCAAATCTGGAAAACGGCAAATCCGTTGAAGCAGAATTGCTGTTAGTTGCCATTGGCCGTCGAAGCTATGTTGATAATCTTAATGCCCAAGGCATTGGTGTTGAAGTAGACGAAGGTGGTCGTATTGTTGTTAACGACAAAATGGAAACAAATATTGAGGGTGTTTACGCAATCGGTGATATCGTAGCCACACCTTTATTGGCTCATGTTGCATCGAAAGAAGGCATCAAAGCAGCTTATAATGCTGTTAAAGATGCTGGAAAACGTGTGTCTTATAAAGCAGTTCCTCGTTGTGTTTATACCGACCCAGAAGTAGCTGGGGTTGGTTTAACCGAGCGAGAATGTGAAGCCAAAGGCATTGCATATAAAGTAGGACAATTTGATTTTAGAGCCCTTGGAAAAGCCCAGGCAATAGGTAAAATTCAAGGATTTGTTAAAATTATCGTGGATACTAATGATGTGATTATTGGTGCTGCCGTTGTTGGCGCTCATGCTACCGATGTATTAACAGAACTTTCTTTAGCAGTACATCTTGGACTAACAGCAGAACAGGTTGGAGATGTTATCCATGCTCACCCAACCTTATCAGAAGCCATAATGGAAGCAGCCCACGATGTTCATGGTGTTTGCGTACATAAAGGCTAACAAAGTTTCTTTTATTTTCCAGACTCTATATATTAGTTAATGTAGAGAGTCTCCAATCAAAAATAAATGCTTAAGGAGTTATAAAAATGAGTGCACCAAAAGAATTGAAATATGATAAAGTTCAGCATATTTGGGTTTCTGTAAAAGGTAATATTGCAAAAATCGGCATTACTGATTTTGCACAGAGTCAATTAGGTGAGTTATTATTTGTTGAATTGCCAGATGTTGATGATGAATTTGCAAAAGGCGATGAATTTTCAGTGGTAGAATCTTCTAAAAAAGCATCTCAATTGGAAGCTCCATTTGCTTTTAAAGTTGTTGAAGTGAATGATGCACTTGATGACGAACCAGAACTAATTAACACAGATGCCTATGCATACTGGATAATTAAAGTGGAAGTTATAAGTGAAGATGGCATGGATGATTTAGTTGCAGCTGCTGATTACGATGCTGTCATCGGATAGATAACGCATATAATGATCATTGATTGTCATATCCATTGCGGTTTAGGTAATTCCGAATTATTAACAGAATCTGGAATTACCTATAAAAATACGGTAGAAACCATGATACAACTTGTTAAAATTTACAAACAAAAGGGGATACAGGCATTGCGTGATGGTGGAGATGTCTCAGGAGTTGGAATAATTCTCAGAGCTATTTCGAAGGACTCAGGACTGATTTACCGAACCCCAATTCGTGCGTTTTATAAAAAAGGTCTTTACGGAGATTTTCTGGGGGAACACCTGGAGAATACAAAAGATGGCATCCGAAAAATGGATGCTCTTATGAAAGAAACCCCGGATTTTATTAAAATTATTCTGACGGGAATTATGAGTTTTAACGAATATGGAGTCTCGGGTGCCATCGGCTTATCGCAAGGCGAATGTACTGCCATAATTGACCATGCCCATCAATCAGGGTTATCCGTTATGGTTCATGCTAATTCGCCAAAAGGTATTATGATGGCCCTCACTTCAGGTGCGGATACTATTGAACATGGTTATGGTATTGATGATGACTGTCTTCACGCAATGCGTGAAAGTAATGTTGTTTGGGTACCTACGCTTGCACCCTTTGCAAATATTGCAAAATGCAGTGATGAAAATCCAATGAAAAAGTATCGAAAAGTTTCAGAACGTTATTTTAGACAGCATCAACAACAGGTAAAAAAAGCCAATGCAATGGGTGTGAACATTGCGTTGGGTAGTGATTCCGGTGCAACCCTGGTTGCGCATGGTCAGGGAACTCTGGATGAGCTCGGCTATCTTCTTGATTGTGGATTGACAGAAGAAAAACTGGAAAGTATTGGAAAAAGGGTTATTGACTTTTAATAGCATAGGACAAAATAAATATCGAAAATGATACCAGCATGAGAGTAAAATTTTGCTGGTATCATTCTTTTTTTGTGAAGAAAAGAATTCTAAAAGGTTGGATCAAATTGACTGTTGTAATTTTTATTCGTTTTATGAGGTCAAAAAAGATGCGACATCAAATTAGATTGACTTAAAATGTATTTATTTCTGGTAATCGATCCGGCCATCGTTTAGAATAAGAAAATAGACTGAAAAACAATTAATTTAGGGGTAAAATCAATGAAAAGGATTATGATTACTCGACCGGAAGATTTTGTGGATATTTCTTTGGAAATTCCTGAAATTGTAACCGACGTAAAATATTTCACCGGCGAAAATTTTGCGGGTGAGAAAATTGATGGATATGATGCTCCTATTGTTTTATTAACAGAGAAAGCAACGATTGCCCTTAGCAGGGTACAAAAACAGCTTGTGAAAAAGGGGTACGGAATTAAAGTATACGACGGTTATCGCCCCAAACGTGCAGTGGAACATTTTATCCGTTGGGTAAACACTAAGGAAAATGGGAAAACCAATGATTTCTATTATCCGGGAATGACTCGGTTGGAGGTTTTTCATGGTGGGTTCATTGCTAAGAAGTCCTCACATACCAGAGGAAGCACCGTAGATCTTACTGTTATCAAGCTTGATACCGGTATCGAGGTGGATATGGGAGGAAGCTTTGATTTCTTTTCGGAGATTTCCTACAGTGATTATGACCATTTAAACATTGAGCAAAGTAAAAACAGAGTCCAATTAAGATATCTCATGCGTTCTGAAGGCTTTGAGCCTATGCAACAGGAATGGTGGCATTTTACATTGGCAGATGAACCTTACCCTGAAACTTATTTTGACTTTTCCATTAATTCTTCAGATTAACTTTGAAATCATGGAAAAATAAGGCTAATAATTCTCTAATTTTCATGACGAAGTACCAAACATTTGTGATATAATGATGGAATTAGTTTAAAATACTATGCTTTTATGAAAGGAGTAAAAAATTGACGAAAATGAAAAAAACCCTCTTTATTGCTTTGGGTATTGCAATTGGTGTGGTGATAATATTATTATCACTTAATCAATTTTATATTGGTTATCTCTGGTTTTCGGAAATGGGCTATACTAATATATTTTTTAAAGAAATTATAACAAAATCTCAAATCGGTATTCCACTTTTTGCAGTTATTGTATTAATGCTGTTTTTTTATCTTAGATTTCTCTACCACATTTCCAGAAGATATTTAGGTCTTCCCAGAACAAATGGAGGTAAGAAGCAAAATATTATAGCACTGATTATCAGTGGAGTGGCAGCATTGATGCTTACAATTTTTATAACCGATAATATATGGTATCAAGTATTGGAGTTTGTGAATAAAACCACTTTCAATATAACCGATCCTTTATTTAATCAAGATTTATCTTTGTATTTTTTTCAGTTACCGTTGTATCAGGAATTATTTTCCATTTTCATTGGAATTTCCTTTATGATTGGAATCTTGACCTTCGGATATACTGCATATACTTTAACCATAGAAAAGAATATTCAGTTCAGCCAGGAACAGAATTTAGACGAATTAAAGGAAAATGCTAAGGGTGTATTCAAAGCCTTTTTAGAAATTGCTTCAAAGCAAATTGGGATATTTTTAGGAATTTTCTTTTTAATCCTTGCTTTGGGCAGTGTATTAGAAGCGTTTCAGTTACTCTATTCCGGAACAGGCATTGTCGTTGGAGCAGGAGCAGCCGACATTGATGTGGGACTGAAGGTCATTATTATTAAAGGCGTTTTGTGTCTTGTGCTTGCAGTGACTTCAGTTTTTGCAGGCTTTAAGAAAAAATATCTTCTTATGGGAGCAGGACCTGTGCTTTTTGTTGTGGTAGTTATTGTTGGGGGTGTTTCTCAAGGTATTTACGAATCCCTTATTGTCATCCCAAACCAATTTACAAAAGAAGAAAAATACCTTAACAATAATATTCAATCTACCCAGCAGGCTTATGGCCTGACCAATGTAGAAACTAAAGAGTTTTCGGCAACGGATGAAGTTAATGCGGCTGGTATTGAACAAAATGCCGCTACCATCAAAAACATTCCCATTAATGACTTAAAACCAACTCTGGATATGTACAATTCCCTTCAGGGTATTAGAAACTACTATAAGTTTTATGACGTTGACGTGGATCGTTACCTTGTAAATGGCACATATACCCAGGTTTTTTTGGGAGTAAGGGAAATGAACAACACACTTCTTCCAACTGAAGCAAAAACCTGGGTCAATTTACACCTGAAATACACTCATGGTTTTGGACTCGCTGTTTCACCGGTGAATAAAACCAACAATGTTGGACAGCCGGATCTTGTTGTGAAGGATATTCCTCCAGTAACCGATGTGCCTGAATTAAAAATTGATCAGCCGCGGATTTACTTTGGGGAAAATGATTATAGTTATGCTGTTACAAACTGTACTTCAGCAGAATTCGATTATCCCCAGGGAGATAATAATCAAGAGGTTGTTTATACCGGAACCGCTGGTATAAAAATGTCCTTTATTAACAAGCTGGCCTTTGCACTTTATCACGGTTCCCCTGAATTACTTCTGGCTAACGAGGTAACAGGTGACAGCAAAATGATTATCCATCGAAATATCATCGACCGGGTATCTACGATTGCTCCATTCCTAACTTATGACAAAGACCCCTATCCGATCATTTCAGAAGGTAAGATTTATTGGATCGTTGATGCCTTTACGACCAGCAGCCGCTATCCTTATTCGCAAGCCTTTGATACAACAGGGAAAAACTATATTCGTAACTCAGTGAAAGTTGTTGTGGATGCCTATAATGGAGATGTTACATTCTATAAGGTTGCAGATGAACCTGTTTTAGATACCTATGGAAAAATATTCCCTGGCTTTGTAAAGGATATTTCTGAAATGCCAGCAGGGATTAAACAACATATCCGTTATTCAAAAACGCTCTTTGATGTTCAATCTGAGATTTATAAAACCTACCACATGTCCAATCCAAGGGTTTTCTATAATAAGGAAGATCAATGGGCTACCGCTAATCAGATTTATGAATCAGAAAAAACCCCGGTTCCGGTACCGTCTTCATATATTATTATGAAGCTTCCGCAACGAGAAGCGGAGTTTATGCTTACCATTCCTTTTACGCCAAAAGATAAGGATAACATGACCGCATGGTTGGCGGGAGTTTCAGATGGGCCGGAGTATGGCAAGTTGATTCTTTATCAGTTCCCTAAACAACAATTGGTTTATGGAGCTATGCAGATTGAACAGAGAATCGACCAGGATACAGTGATTTCACCACAATTAACCCTTTTAGGTCAACAAGGATCGCGAGTTCTTCGTGGAAATTTGATGACCATTCCCATTGGGAATGCCATTATCTATGTGGAGCCTGTTTATATCCAGGCTGCCAGCGGAGAAAACAATATACCGGAAATGAAAAAAGTGATCGTTTGTTATCAAAACCAAATCGTTATGGCTGATTCTCTGGAATTGTCATTGGCACAAATTTTTAATACCGAAGTAACCAACGCCAGTTCTAAGGCTAATGTAACCCAAACTACTGGAGATATTGGTTCGGTATTGGCATTAACCACTAAAGCCAATAGCCTGTTTCAAGAAGCCCAGGATGCTCAACGCGCTGGGGATTGGGCACTTTACGGTCAAAAGTTGAGTGAATTAGGACAGGTACTTGGTCAATTGCAACAACTTTCAGGTGCAGCTACTGTAGCAGCCCCATAGTATTATAAGAACATTAAAAACCATATGAGAGTGTAGAAAAAAGCAGGAGGAAAAATGCTTGATATAAAAAGAATTCGAGAAAATACAGTTGAAGTTCAGACAGGGCTTGATAAACGGGGGAATTATAATTTAAACCCCGTTCTTGAACTGGATGAAAAACGTCGAAAAAAGCTTGTAAATGTTGAAGAAATGAAAAATCGCCAAAATATCGTTTCCAAAGAAATCCCAAAGTTTAAAAAAGAAAAGAAAGATTGCTCTGAAATTTTTACAGAGATGAAAGAGCTTTCTGAAAAAATTAAAGACCTTGATGCGGAAATAAAGGTGATTGATAACGACATGCGGTATCAACTTTTGCGTTTTCCCAATATTCCCAATGCCCAGGTGACGGTTGGGAAGGATGAGTCCGATAATAAGGAAGTTCGTAAATGGGGTGAGCCCAGGGCCTTTGATTTTGAAATTAAAGCCCACTGGGATATCGGGGTAGATTTAGACATCCTTGATTTTGAAAGGGCTGTTAAGATTACTGGTGCCCGATTTAGCATGTTTAAGGGGGAAGGCGCCAGATTACAACGTGCTCTGATTAACTTTATGCTTTACACACATTGCGTGGAACATCATTATACTGAAATATCACCACCGTTTATGGTCAACCGTGAGAGTATGACTGGAACCGGACAACTCCCTAAATTTGAAGAGGACGCATTTCATATACCCAGCAAGGATTTTTTCCTGGTGCCGACTGCTGAGGTTCCGGTTACAAATATTTATCGTGACGAAATTCTGACAGAGGAAAATTTGCCGCAATATTTTACTGCCTATACGCCTTGCTTTAGACAGGAAGCAGGCTCGGCAGGAAGAGATACCCGTGGACTCATTCGCAATCATCAGTTTGATAAAGTGGAAATGGTAAAATTTGTCCATCCTGATAAATCCTATGAAGAGTTGGAAGCCCTTACAAATGATGCTGAACAAATATTGCAGCTATTGGAAATTCCTTACCGAGTGGTGGAACTTTGCACAGGTGATCTGGGTTTTAGCTCAGCAAAAACTTATGATATCGAGGTATGGATGCCAAGCTACAACCGCTATGTGGAGATTAGTTCATGTTCAAACTTTGAAGACTACCAGGCGAGACGGGCTAATATTCGGTTTCGGGATGGAGAATCAAAAAAAACACGGTTTTTACACACTCTAAATGGCTCTGGTTTGGCAGTAGGCCGAACCTTTGCAGCAATTTTGGAAAACTATCAGCAGAGCGATGGAACAGTTGCCATTCCTGAGAAATTAACCCATTATATGTGGGGAAAAAAAGTGATTGGAAAATAGATTCAAGTGTGAAAGCAATTTTTAGATAGCCTGACAATCTGTGGAAAAATTTCATAACACTTGACAGATGAACGTAAAAAATTTATAATAACACACATGATTTTGCGAAAATAAACACAGAATTGTATGAAGGAGTAGTTAATATGGCGGTACAGGGAAAAGAATTAATTATAACAGAAGATGGTCTTAAACATATAAAAAAAGAATTGGAATATTTAAAAACCGTTAAACGTCACGAGGTTGCTGATCGTATTAAAACAGCTCGTGAATTTGGAGATTTAAGTGAAAATGCGGAATACGATGAAGCCAAAAATGAACAAGGTTTTGTTGAAGGGAAAATTTCCGAACTTGAACATAAGCTTAAAATTGCAGTGGTCATCATTGAAAAAGATATACATACCGAAGATGTCGGTGTAGGGAGTATTGTTAAAATAAAAAATCCTAAATTGGATTCCATAGCGGAATATAAGATTGTAGGTTCAGCAGAATCAGATCCTGCAAATTCCCGTATTTCCAACGAGTCTCCGATAGGATCATCTCTTTTAGGTGCTAAGGTTGGAGATATTGTTAAAGTTCAAATTCCAGATGGTGAAGCATCATACCAAGTTTTAGAAATACGTCGATAGGAGGACAAAGAGTGACAACAGAAAATCTCAGCGAAGTTCTTGAAATTAGACGGGACAAACTTAAAAAATTGCAGGAAGAGGGTAAAAATCCCTTTGAACATACAAGTTATGATATAACGGCTCATGCAAAAAATGTGGAGGAAGACTTTGAGTCTTTTGAAGAAAAACCAGTTTCTATGGCAGGACGTATTATGTCAAAACGTGGACAGGGTAAGGTTTCTTTTTATGACTTACAGGATTCTACAGGAAGAATTCAGTTATTTTTAAAGAAGGATGCTCTACCAGATCAGTACGATGAAATTAAAACCTATGATATTGGAGATATTGTTGGAATTAAAGGGGAGGTTTTCAAAACAAGAATGGGACAGATTTCTGTTCGAGTAAAAGAATTGACCCTTTTGAGTAAATCACTCCAGATCCTTCCTGAAAAATATCATGGTCTTAAGGACATGGATCTTCGATACCGACAACGTTATGTTGATCTCATTGTAAATCCTGAAGTAAAGGAAGTTTTTCAGAAGCGTTCACTGATCATGAAGAAAATTCGTGATTTCTACGATAGCCTCGGATTTATTGAAGTTGAAACGCCAGTGCTTTCAAATATGGCGGGAGGGGCAAATGCAAGACCTTTTGGTACCCATCACAATGCCTTGGATATTCCATTGTTTTTAAGGATTGCTTTAGAACTACCATTAAAACGATTAATCGTTGGAGGTTTTGACAAGGTTTATGAGGTCAGCCGCGTTTTTAGAAATGAAGGCATGGATGCAACCCATAATCCGGAGTTTACCTTGCTCGAATCCTATGAAGCCTATGCAAACTATGAAGATGTCATGAATATGTTAGAAGAACTCTACAGCTTTCTGGCAAAAGAAGTGAATCAGTCTGAAGTTATTGCTTACGGAGACAAGGAAATTAGTCTGGCAATACCCTTTAAAAGAGCTAGAATGGTGGATCTGGTTAAAGAGCATACAAATGTGGATTTCGATGTCATAACCGATGTTGAAGTGGCACGTGCAGCAGCCACAGAACTCCATGTAGACGTGAAAGATCAAAACAGTGTTGGAGAAATCATGGCAATGGTCTTTGACGAACATGTCGAAGATAAACTTATTCAACCAATTTTTGTTACAATGCATCCGGTTGAAATGTCACCATTGGCGAAAAAAGATCTTAAAGATCCAAGATATACTGAACGTTTCGAGTTATACATTAACGGTGCTGAATGTGCCAATGCCTTCTCAGAATTAAATGATCCCATTGATCAGAAGGAACGTTTTTTGTCACAGGCAAAGAAGAAAACAGAAGGTGATGATGAAGCTCATCCTTTTGATGTGGATTTTATTAATGCACTAGAAGTTGGACTGCCTCCAACAGGAGGGCTGGGGATTGGGATTGATCGATTGATGATGCTATTTACCAATCAACATAGTATCAGAGATGTTATACTATTCCCAACTATGAAACCAATCGATTAATTCGAAATTTTTATGAACTTCAAAAAATTACCATTTCCGGGATCGTTATTATCATTGTTATTCCGGAGTCAGACACCCGTTGGGTGTTTGATCTCGGGTCCAACAATTGATAATCAACTGTCTCGGATACTTTTTTAAAAGCGATCTTCAATAAGCAGTGCTCTTTATTTTATGAGAAATGAAAAGGAATTAAATATAAATAAAAAAAACATTGACACAGAGAATTAAGAAGGGTATACTTTAAAAGTTGTCTCAAATGGGGCAGCGAAACAGAACCAGATAAAAACAAAATAAAACAAACAAACAGCTTGACAACGCAGGGAAATGACGATACAA
>Ga0209748_1000077_pt1 | contig 64084 bp, 63 predicted proteins | sample BarGraIncu00421A_FD_185490 | JGI IMG/M metagenome (GOLD analysis project Ga0209748, IMG submission 185490) | Arctic peat soil microbial communities from Barrow, Alaska - Barrow Graham LP Incubations 004-21A (SPAdes) (version 2) | ecosystem: Environmental > Terrestrial > Soil > Wetlands > Peat... | reverse complement strand
GCGATGGGTTTTCATCTTTGGCATAACTATTTCCTCCTCCCTGTACAATGAATATTTTATAATTAACTATATCCGAGAAATCTAGGTTAAATGTATTCAAACTCATTCACAACAGATATACTGAATTAACAATTAGAACTTTACTTATCTTTTTTGGGGGCCAGATACATGACCATGTTTCTTCCTTCAAGCTTAGGTGATTTTTCAACCACGGCTAAATCGGTAACACGTTCAGCAAATTTCAACAATACTTCTTTGCCTTGTTCAGTGTATGCCATTTCACGGCCTCTGAATCGGATCGCTACTTTAACACGGTTACCTTGTTCCAGGAATTTGATGCAATTTTTAATTTTTACATTGATATCATGTTCTTCAACTCGAACTGACATACGAATTTCTTTAATAACCACAGCCTTTTGATTTTTCTTAGCTTCTTTTAAACGTTGAATTTCTTCATAGCGAAACTTTCCGTAGTCAAGAATCTTACAAACCGGTGGTTTGGCATTAGGCGAAACTTTAACTAAATCCAGATTCTTTTCGTCAGCTAATTGTTGAGCATCTTTTGTATTCATAACTCCCAACATTTCGCCGGCCTCATCAATTACACGTATTTCGCGATCACGGATCTCATTGTTAATTTCGTGTTGAACATCTTTGCTAATAATATTATACCTCCATATAAAAAAATTGCAGGTAGAAAACTCCACCTGCAAAAAATACTCACGAACATTGTTCATTAAATATTTACCTATCTCCATAAGAAATGAGGTGAGAAGTGTGTTGCCTCTACTTTGTTACTCAACTATTATACATCCTCGTTGTTCGCTTGTCAACTGTTATTTATTAATCCAGGGTCAATGATTTAGTCTTGATTTTTTCAATGAGTTTTTCTTTTAAATCGTCTAAGCTGATAAGACCTGCGTCACCGGTATCTCTGATGCGCAGGGCAAGATCCCCACCTTCGGCTTCTTTATCCCCGACAACCAGCATATAAGGTATTTTTTGCATTTGAGCATCACGTATGCGGTAACCTAATTTTTCATCACGATAATCACAGCTGGCTCGAACACCGATTTCCTGTAATACATTGGCAATGCTTTGGGCAAAATCATGATGGACATCGGCCACTGGAATAACCATGACTTGTACCGGAGCCAGCCATACAGGGAATTTGCCTCCAAAATGCTCAATCAGAATGCCAAAGAAACGTTCAATACTCCCTAAAATGGTACGATGAATAATGGCAGGACGATGTTTTTCCCCGTCAGAGCCAATATAATTCAAGTCAAAGAGTTCCGGCATTTGGAAATCTAACTGAATGGTGCCACATTGCCAGGTACGTCCCAGACTATCTTCCAGATGGAAGTCAATTTTCGGACCATAAAATGCGCCATCTCCGGGATTCAAACGATAATCAATGCCTTTTGTCACTAAAGCATCACGCAAGGCTTCTGTGGCTGTTTCCCATACTTCATCGGAACCAATGGAATTTTCGGGTTTTGTGGACAATTCAACACGATAATTAAATCCGAATATCTTGTAGACATCATCAGCAAGATCGATGACCTTAATGACTTCTTCTTTGATCTGATCGGGTGTCATAAAAATATGCGCGTCATCCTGGGTGAAATTACGAACCCGCATCAGCCCGTGCAGTGCCCCATGGAGTTCATGGCGATGGACTGAGCCTAATTCACCCATGCGTAGCGGTAAATCGCGGTAGGAATGCCCCTTGCGCTTGTAAATAAGCATACCTCCGGGACAGTTCATCGGCTTAATGGCATATTCACAGTCATCAATTTCAGTGAAATACATATTTTCTTTATAATGATCCCAATGTCCAGAGCGTTTCCAAAGCTCGGAATTAAGCATCATCGGGGTTCTTATTTCCTCATAACCCCGACGGCTATGTTCTTCCCGCCAGAAGTTTTCAAGCTCATTTCGAATAATCATGCCCTTAGGATGGAAGAATGGAAACCCCGGACCTTCTTCATGCAATGAGAATAAATCCAACTCTTTTCCAAGCTTACGATGATCTCTTTTTTTAGCTTCTTCCAGGAGCTCTAAATATTCTGTTAACTGGCTTTTTTTAGGAAAAGTAATTCCATAAATACGTTGGAGCATTTTATTTTTTTCGTCCCCATGCCAATAGGCGCCAGCCAGACTCAATAGTTTAATGGCCTTGATAGGGCTCAGGTCGTTTATGTGGGGTCCCGCACAAAGATCAGAGAATTCTCCCTGGGTATAAAAACTGATAATGGCATCTTCCGGAAGGTTTTCAATGAGTTCTTCCTTATATATCTCACCCTCTTGTTTAACCTTGGTTAAGGCATCAGCACGGCTCATTTCAGAGCGTACAATGACCAGGCCCTCTTTGACTATTTTAGCCATTTCTTTTTCAATTTTTTCCATAATTTCAGGTGTGATAATCACATCCATGTCAATATCATAGTAGAAGCCACGATCAATGGCAGGTCCAATGGCAAGCTGTGCCTGGGGATAGAGGCGCTTTACCGCCTGGGCCAGTAAGTGAGAACCGGTATGCCAAAAAGCATGTTTTCCGCCTTCATCATCAAATTTAAGAAGATTGAGGGTTGAATTTTCTAAAATCGGTTGGCGGATATCCACCAGGTTTCCGTTGAGTTCTCCGGCCAAGGTGACTTTTGCCAAACCGGTGCTAATATCTTTTGCAACGTCTAATACAGTAATGCCTGGTTCATAGGACTTTACAGTCCCATCTTTCAGTGTAATATCAATCATTGTGTTCTCCTTTAAATAATTTTAAACAAAAAAAGTCCCTTTGTAAAAACAAAGGGACGACTATACGCGTTTCCACCCAATTTGATCCATGATATGATAATGAATCCACTTAAGTTCTGTATAACGGTCAGCGCCGAAGAGCCCTACTTATTTCAGGCCTTAACTCCAAGGGGGTTTTCAATTATTTTTTCTATAAGCAATCACAGCCAAGTTGCTTAATCTCTGGCAAACTTTAATAATTTACTCGTCCTTATCATCATCTTTTTCTATTAGAACCAGTATAACCTTTAAATAATAAAGAATCAATACTTTTTAGAGAAATTCCATTGAATTCCTACTGAATGGGAAGTGACTTGCCCTGATAAAAAATGACCAGGTAGCTAATCTGATGATCATCACTTATTTGCCCAAAGACAGTAGAAATTAAAGAACTTGAAAACCTCTGGATCTTCACCTGGGTATAAATCTTCTTAGGAGCCAGGGTTTTAAAATCAGGACAATACTTTAAGACATTGTCTGCATCTTTTAGAAAGTCGAAAATCCATTCTTTTTCCGGCGACGTATTTTCAAAGAAATGCGGAAGATGGCCTGTGCCAAGGCACAGATAGTCAAATTTAACTGATTCCGCAAGCATGCTCTTATCATCTAAGCCTTCTAAAAAATCAAGGAATATTTCATAAAGCTGTTCTTTGGATTTCCCCATGTCATAATAACCCCGGGTGGTCCAATAATCTGAAAACTGTTCGAAAAAATCAAAAGCTGATTTAAAGAAATTCATTTCAAAGAGATAACTCAGTGACTGCTTAAATCCACCGCTGTTAAAATAGCGGTCAACCAGAATCTCAATATTTCGAAGTCGATAAAGCTCAGAACTTGAAATATAAGCATTTGAAATAATTTCATAGGGTGGAAAGCTCATATAGTAATAGTCGTGAGCCTCCCCTTCGCTGCGAATGCGGGTTCCCTTCAGACACTTGAGAAACCCTAATTGAAGCATGTCCGGCTTCAATGCGATGATCCGGTTAAAAGATGTTTTAAATACCTCATAGGTCTCATAGGGCAGGCCGGCAATGAGATCCAGATGAATGTGGATATTTTTTTCATCCAGTATTTTTTTAACATTCACTTCCAATTGAGAGAGATTGGTTTGTCGGCCAATGGCTTTCAAGGTGGTTAAATCCGTGCTTTGAACTCCGATTTCAAACTGAATCAAACCGGGTTGCGCTTTTTTAAGCAAATCAATGAGTTCATCATCCAACTGATCACCGGTCATTTCAAAATGAAAATTAGTTTTTCCACCAGCTTCAATGATATGATTAAAAATGGCTTTGGCCCGATTAATATCAAAATTAAAGGTTCGATCAACTAACTTCACCTGTTTCATTCCCCCAGCCATAAAGAAATCCAGATCTTTAAAAACCTGTTCTAAAGCTTTGGTTCGTACCCCCTGACCCGTAGAAGAGAGGCAGTAAGAACAATGGTAAGGACAGCCGCGCATGGTTTCATAATAAATGATTTTATCTTTAAGACTGAGCAATTCATTCTGTGAGTAAGGGAAATTCAGTTTATCTAAATCCATGGTCTGTTCAGAAGGGCCATGGGCAATCCCACAATCCATTGTTCTAAACCAGAGTCCGGGAGTATCTTTAAAAGCCTTTGGATCATGCTTTGAGTCTAAAAGCATTTCCAGGGATGTCTCCCCTTCGCCTGTAATAATAAAATCAATGAAGCCATGTGTTTTTAATAATTCATCCGGGTCAAAACTCACCTCAGGTCCGCCTAGAATAATTTTGGCTTCAGGCCGGGATTTTTTAAGGATTTCAGCTATCTTAAGCACCAATTCCATATTCCAGATATAACAGGAAAAGCCAAAGGTTAAACACGAACTTACCAGACAATGCTCTGCCATACGGTGGATGGAATCGTTAATGGAGACTTCAGTAATCCCAACGTCATAGCTACAGAGCTGGGCTTTCAGAGACCGCACAGCCAGGTTGGTATGAATATACTTTGCATTAATAGCAACCAAAACAAGATCTTTCATAAGAACCTCCAAAATAAAAAATGGGATGTCCTGGGACATCCTTCAAACGGAAACAAGCTCTCGTGTTGTTATAATCCAAACGTATTGGTATAACCCCCGTAGGGCGGGTAGTACCCGCCCGAAACGTCATGGGAAACCCAACATTTGTATTAAACCTCAACGTTTGCGGGCGATTAATAGTTGGTCTACAGCAAATGTGGATGCAAAGACAGCGAATGTGAAAACAAGCGATGTGTGCGGAAACAATCCCCCCACAACAACGCACTAAACGTTAAATCTGAAAAAGGTAACATCTCCATCAACCATAACGTAGTCCTTGCCTTCGATACGGGTAACCCCGGATTCTTTGGCTTTAACATCCGAGCCGGCTTCAATCAACTGATCGTAGCTGGTAATTTCTGCCCGGATAAAACCACGTTCAATATCACTGTGAATTTTTCCGGCGGCCTGAGGGGCCTTGGTTCCGGCAGTCACAGTCCAGGCACGACATTCATCAGGTCCGGCGGTTAAAAAGGTCACAAGGCCTAAAAGTTTATAGCCTACACTGATGACCTGATCCAGCCCTGAGGCTTCCAACCCTAAATCTGCTAAAAATTCTGCTTTTTCTTCATCATCAAACTGGGCAATTTCTTCTTCGATTTTTGCGGATATTTTAATAATATCCTTATGATTCCCAGAATAGTTTTCAAAAATAGCAGTTTTAAGCCGGGTCACCATTTCATTATCTTCATGAAGATCTTCCTCGGCGACATTGGCAATGTAAAGCACCGGTTTGATGGATATTAATTGTATGGTATTGATGAATTCCCATTCTTCAGGGGTAAAATCATCATCATTTGGCATTTTACCACCTTCGAGAAGTTCTCGAAGGCGGGTGGCAATTTCAACATTTGTTTTTTCCTGGACATTTGTTTTAGCCAGTTTTTTGTTTTTTTCAATCCGACGATCCAGCATTTCCAGATCAGCGAAAATAAGTTCAAGGTTAATGGTTTCAAGATCATCAATGGGATCAATCTTACCTTCAACATGAACCACATTTTCATCTTCAAAGCAACGTACCACATGAACAATGGCATCCACTTCCCGGATATGGGACAAAAATTTATTCCCAAGACCTTCCCCTTTACTTGCCCCTCTGACAAGACCGGCAATATCCACAAATTCAATGGTTGTTGGAACCACCTTTTTTGAGGTATACATTTTATCCAAAACTGCTAATCGGGGATCAGGAACCGAAACGATTCCAATATTTGGGTCGATGGTGCAAAAGGGATAGTTGGCAGATTCTGCTCCAGCTTTTGTGAGTGCGTTAAAAATAGTGCTTTTTCCTACGTTGGGCAGGCCGACGATTCCAATTTTCATATATTTCCTCTTTCTTTAACTAAATTCTTTATTTTACAGTGGTAGTTGGCAGGCCGGTTATGGCATTGGCAGTAAACCAGGTAATAGCAAAAGTAATCCCTGCGGATATCACTTCCAGTCCAATAACAGGTATTGCGGTTTTCCGATAGGAAACACCATAAACCACACTCAGCCCGATAATGGTAATGATAAGCTGCCAGATATTAAAGATACTGAATACACCGGCTAATAAAGTGACCCAATCAAATTGGGAAACAGTTATAGGATCTATGGTTTGTGGAAACAGAAGGTTAATAATGCCCTGGAATATTTTTGGAAAATACCCGATGCCCACAACATAAACCCCTGATTTAAACGTTCCGGTTCCCTTCATTTTCTTTAAAATAAAGTGGAAAATACCAGCCTTTACAACCACGGCGATTCCTAATCCAATGATGCCTGAAAAAATCCCCGCGCCAATGGCTAAGGCCTGAAGGCCGGCTGCCTGATCTGCAGGAAGTTCCATACCGGATAGAACATTCCCGGCTCTAAAGCCGCTGATAATACCAATGGTCACAAGAATAACAATGGGAATGATGAGAGATGTTTTTTCTTTTTCTTTGATTTGTGTAAAATATTTAACGGGATGAATGAAAAGATTGATAAAATTCATAATAACTCCATTTCTATTATTCACTTCGAATTGCATCCAATGAGCTTAAATTCGCCGCTTTAATGGCTGGACGAACGCCAGATAAAAGCCCGACAAGGGCTGAGAACAACAATGCAAAAATAACCAGACCAGGAGTGATATAAGAAATAGTTGCACTTCCTCCGGTGATAAAAAAGCCGGCAACGAAGTTAATTAACAGCGAAAGCAGAAAGCTGATGATCACCCCTACTATTCCGCCGATTAGCCCAATCATAGTTGATTCGGCAATAAACATATTTCGGATATCAGAAATGGAAGCCCCAATGACCTTCATAATGCCTATTTCTTTGGTCCGCTCATAAATCGACATGGTCATGGTATTGATAATACCAATACAGGCAACCAGAAGCGCCACCCCGCCGATTCCGCCAAGAAGAATTTGCAACATCTGGAACACACTTCCCATAGAATCCAATATTTGCTGCATTGAAAATACGGTGAAATCCAGGGCTTCAACTTCCGAGGTCACCCCATTAACCACACTGGAATCTTCAACAGTTACCAAAGCTTCAGAATAGCCTTGCTTATCAATGTTCACAGGCTTTCCGGTTTGCCATTCATTTAAATCAGTGACTAAGTTATAATCCATAATAATTGCATAATCTTCTGAGCCCCCGGTGGATTCTAAAACACCGGATACTTTTACTTTTTCATTGCGGATTTCTTCTTCGCCGGTAGCACCGATGCGTTTGATCACCAAATTAATATTTTTTCCAATGAGATCTTCAGGCTTTGCTGTAACTGCCTGAGCTTGGGGTCCGCTGGATGTAAACTTATAGGAAGCAAGGACTTCTTTTCCAAGAATTACCGAAGTTTTATCATTGGCATTTGGTTTTTTACCACTGGAAGTTTCATAACGCATTTCCTTAAGAACGTCATAATCCACGCCCATAAGAGAAACCGAATAAGGTTCACGATCAACTTCAATTTCGGCTCCACTGAGATTAACCACAGGGGTCACTGCCACCACACCATCAATTTTTTTAAAATCTTTAATGGCATCGTCGTTGAGTATGACTTTATCCTGAGTTTTTCCACCGGCAAGTTCAGTCATACCCATTGAAGAAAGATCAGAATAGACTTGAAGGGTGGTAATCGAACCAATCCCGGAAAGCTCACTGGTAATGCTTCGTTGGGCACCATTACCAATGGAAACCATGACAATAATCGAGGAAGTTCCAATGACAACACCAATAATGGTGAGAATGGTACGAAACTTCATTCGCCAAAGATTCTCCCAGGATAAACGAATGAGTTCCCGTTTATTCACTGCATCACCTCACTACGCGCCGATTCCAAACAAAATCTTCAGAAATTGCTGGAATATGTTGTCATCCGCCTTTGCCGTTGCGTTGGTTTTATCTTCAGGAACAACAAGGGTAATGTTTTTTTGGATAGACCGTTCATTGTTAAAGCTATCCAGGTATTTAAGAGTGATGATTCCCGGATATTCTCCGGGTTTGTCAGTCGTTACTGCTGTGACAAAATTATCGTTATCATCTTTTTCAAATGTTCCATAGTATTGGTAATTTGGAGCAAAAGTTAGTCCTTCTCCCGCAATGCTTATTTGAACTCCTCGTACGGGGTTGGCTCCGAAATTTGCGATTTCAAATTCAAACTGATTATCAGCCTTTTCATTGGATCCAATGGTATAGCGATCCGGTGCGACAATGGACATAGAATTACTTTCATTCACAAAAACACCAACGGTTTCCGGAAATTCGAATCCGGTTCCCCCACTATTTTCACAATAAAGATTAAGGTTAAGATTATAATTTTTTGCTTCTGCAGTTGGTGATGCAACCATGGGAATTTCAATGGTCGCACTTTCTTCAGATAATATTTCATCAATGTAAAAATGACTGCCGCTGCCAACCATGGAAAACACACCAAGATCCGGAGCTCCAGCCAAAGAAAGGACATCCAGGGTGACATTATGGGCATCGTAATCACCATAATTCATAAGGGTCAGTGTCATTTTAAAATTCTTACCAGGAGAAACTGTTTCTGGAGAAAAGGTAACGGAACTGATTTGAAGAAGGGGTTGCTCCGGTGCTGCCAATACCCCGGGGATAATGCCAAAAAACAAAAGAAGGGTCAGAACAAGGGTTACTAATATGCCTTTAGTTTTCACTTAAAACTCCATTTCTTTTAAATTTATTATCGCTGATCTTCCCAGCGTTCAATAAGACCGTCACACATGTGTATGACCTTGGTACAATATTTTGCTGCCTCAGGATCATGGGTGACAATAACAAAGGTTTGATTATCCTTCCGGTTGAGGCGGGTAATCATTTCCATAATATCGGTACTGTTTTTTGAATCCAGATTTCCGGTTGGTTCATCCGCTAAAATAATTTCAGGATGATTCACCAGTGCCCGGGCAATGCTAACCCGTTGTTGTTCACCGCCTGAAAGCTCACTTGGCTTATGTTCTGTACGATCCAAAAGTCCGACAATGGAAAGGGCTTCTTTAGCCTTTTCGTTACGAATACCTTTAGGGACGCCGGCAAAGGTAAGGGTTAAGGCTACGTTTTCAATGGCTGTCATAGTGGAAATTAAATTATAAGATTGAAATATAAAGCCAAGGTGGTCTCTTCTGAAAAGACAAAGCTCATTTTCTGTCATTTCACTGATGTGAAAATCCTTTATGAACACATCACCAGAGGTGGGCGGAATAAGCCCGCCGAGAACGTTTAAAAAGGTGGATTTTCCAGACCCCGAAGGACCAAGAAGCGCCACCATTTCGCCTTGTTCAATATTAAGGTTAATCCCTTTAAGGATGCTGATACTATTTTTACCTAATTTAAAATCCTTACGCAAGTTTTTTACTTCAATAAAAATTGAGATCTCCCCCTTTCAATCGGATTAAAACGAGAACCTATCGGCTGACAATGCCATCTTTCCAAAGTTCTTCCAGGTTATATAAACCACGTTCTTCCTCATGAAAGATATGAATAATAACATCATAATAGTCTAAGAGAATCCATCGGCCTTCTCTTTGTCCTTCAACGCCTTTAGGGAATATTTCCAGTAATTTAGCTTCATCTTCGATATTATCAGCAATGGCCTTGACTTGACGTTCTGAGCTACCGCTGGCAATAACAAAATAATTGGCAATGCTTGTCAGCTCTGTGACGTTTATGCTTTGGATATCAGTTCCATTTTTAGCTTCAATCCAACCTTCAACTTTTTTTACAAATTCTTCAGGATTAATAATAATCACCTGCTTTCTTTTCTATTTTTTTTTAGTTCTTTGATAATTAAGTCATTTCTTGCATCAATCGTCCGCGTATGAATAAGACCGTTAATAAGAGCAACATGACGAATGGTATTTGTAAGAGCCAGTATGACGGCTTTATCCAAGTCTTCAAAGGCTGCAATCCTCAGCTCATCCACTCCAGGATAGGTTCGGCCTGATTCAATAAAATCCGCCAGATAAATAATCTTTTCCAGCTTTGACATATTTTTGCGACCGGTGGTATGATTTTGAATGGCATTGAGTACTTGTTTATCCGTTACACCGTAAGTGCTTTTGGCTACAAGAACCCCTACAGGTCCATGCAGAAGCTGTGGCTCCAGTCGAGTGACAGGATCTATTTTCAACCCTTGTGCCTCAGCATACTCAATGAGCTGCGCATCAGAAAAGTTTTTTGCGCAATCATGCAACAATGCTGCAAGGGAAGCCTTATCAACATTGGCATGGTACCTCAGTGCCAGACTCTCTGCGACTTTAACGACATTCAGGGTATGCTTATAACGATTTTTCGTCAATGCTTTTTTTAATTTTAAATCGATTGTATGTTTATTCATTATTCGCTCTCTGTTTTTGTGTTTGGAAGATATAATTTTTCTTTATAAATATATTCCTCAACGGCTTTAGGCAGTAAATACCGAATGGAATATCCATTTTTGACCCGGGATCGAATTTCCGAGGATGTAATGTCCATTTCTGAAGTATATAATTTATATATTGAAGCATCATAAATTTCCTGGAGCTCTTCGATTCTGGTGTCCAATTTTTCATGGCTATAACCTGGCCGAAAAGTCGTAATGAATTTTACCGACTTTAATAGCTCAGGAGCGCCCTTCCAAAGTGTAATTTCAAACATAAGATCCGCGCCGGTAATAAAATAAAAATCACTATTTGGAAAACTTTTTTTAATTTCCTCAATGGTATCAATGGTATAAGTAATGCCTGTTTGATCAATCTCATGGGTCATCACCTCAAAATAGGGATTATTTTTAATGGCCAATTCGACCATATTAAGACGATGCTCCCGGGAAATGTCATCGAGAGAAATTTTAAAAGGGTTATTCCCGGTTGGAATAAATAAAACTCTGTCCAGTTCATATTGATCCCGGGCTGACTCTGCCAGAAGCAGGTGACCGGTGTGTATGGGATTAAAACTCCCACCAAAGAGACCGATTTTTTCCTTCATCTCAACCCTTTACTTTATTTAATCCTCAAACTTAATTGGAGTACCCAAGCTTCGTTTCTTGACTCTTTTAATCACTTTTTTGTTTTTTGAGGGTACTTCAATTTTAGTTTTTAATAAGTTTTTCTTATATAAAATAAACTTATTTCCAATGGTACATACAATGTCTGATTTTGTGGAAGCTGCTAATTCCCGGGCAACATCATTCACATCTGCCAATGAATTATTTTGTACTTTTCCTTTAACGAGTTCCCGAGCAATAATGGCATCTCTGGTTTGAACAATAACCTGAGGTGTAACCCCATCCTTGCCGATAAAGATGATATCCGGAATTTCAATAGCAAGCTTTTTTAAAAAGCTTCTTTGTTTGCTTGTTAACATTTATTCTCTACTTTCTTTTGTGGTATTATAACATAAAACATGGCGTTGATCTATTTAAAATATTCAAATTCAACTTCATGTAATCGAACAAAATCGCCATCCTGAATGTTCATTGATTCAAGTTCAGTGAAGACCCCTTTATCTTTTAAAACACGTTGGAAGAATCCAATGGAATCAAGATCTTCAAAGTTAACCGAATTAATCAGACGTTCTAAAAATTCACCTTCAACTTCAAAAACCTCATCGATTTTTTCAATGGTAAATTGATTTTCTTTAAAATCAGGCGTATAAAGGGTTTCAGCCACGGGTTCAATATCAAAGATGGGTTCTACCTCACCAATTTCATCCAGAAGGAGTACGACGCGGCTCATCAATTTATCCAGTCCCAGTCCGGTAACGGCAGAAATAATAAAGACTTCGTATCCAAGGGCTTCAAGTTTCGTTTTTAACACGTCGACTTTATCCAGTTCAAGCATCAAATCGACTTTATTTAATGCAACGATTTGTACCCGTTGTGCCAATTTTTTATTATATTTTTCAAGTTCAACATTAATGGCAGTAAAATCTTCAAGTGGATCTCGACCTTCGCTGCCTGAAGCATCCAGGAGATGGATAAGAAGTTTGGTGCGTTCCACATGTCTTAGAAATTGATCCCCAAGGCCAGTGCCTTCATGGGCACCTTCAATGAGACCGGGAATATCTGCAATGACAAATGTTTTATAATCACGCCACTCAACCACACCGAGATTTGGAATAAGGGTAGTGAAATGGTAATTGGCAATTTTTGGTTTGGCTTTGGTAACAACAGAAAGCAGTGTTGACTTTCCAACGTTTGGAAAACCAATAAGGCCTACATCTGCCAGAAGCTTAAGCTCGAGAATAACTGTTTTTTCTTCTCCCTTAATACCCCCTTGGGCAAACCGAGGGGCTTGACGGGTTGGTGTAGCAAAGTCCATGTTTCCACGACCGCCGCGACCGCCATGAGCCACTGTGAATTTTTGACCATCTAAGGATAAATCACAAAGAACCTGTCCGGTTTCTTTATCTTTTATTATGGTTCCAACAGGAACCTTAATGATCAATTCACTGCCACTTTTTCCAGCAGATCGACCACCGAATCCATTTTCTCCGTTTTCTGCTTTGTGTTTTCTTTTATATTTAAATTCCATTAACGTACGATAGCCCTGATCAGCCATGAAGACAATACTGCCGCCATAACCACCATGACCACCATCAGGTCCGCCCATGGGAACGTATTTTTCCCGGCGGAAACTTACGCCACCATGGCCGCCGTTGCCTGCTATAAGAATAATCTCTGCTTTATCTACAAACATTATGTGTACCTCGCTTTTCTTAGATGATCTATCCTAATATAAACAAAAATAAAACCTCTTATCAGTCAGAAACTATAATAAGAGGTTTTATCAGATGTATTATTTTGTCACTGGAAAACTAAATGGCTTCCCGAGGATAAATACTCACTTGTTTTTTATCTCTGCCTTTTCGTTCGAAACGTACAACGCCGTCTTCTAAAGCGAATAAAGTATCATCGCTGCCTTTACCAACATTGGCTCCAGGATGAATCTTTGTTCCTCTTTGTCGAACGAGAATATTGCCGGCAAGAACGAACTGACCGTCTCCTCTTTTAGTACCAAGACGTTTAGCTTCACTGTCTCGACCATTTCTTGAACTACCAACCCCTTTTTTATGGGCAAATAGTTGAAGGTTCATTTTAAACATAACGCTCACCTCCTATTTTTTTTCTTCTTTTATTTGGATATAATCTCCGTAGGCTTCCTTGATCCCCTGGATTCCCAGTTGATAGGTTGCAATTAAAGTATCGGTTTTTATGCTTTCCAATTCGTTGGAGCTCTTTGGAATGATAAAATTTGTATAACCATCTTTTATTGTTTCACAAAGATCTTTGCGACCGACGATTTCCGTAAGGCCATTAAGAACGCTAATGGTTAAAACAGAAACGGCAGCACAAATAATATCTTCTCCTTCATTTGCAAAACCAGCATGTCCCGACACGGTTATTTCATTAATCTCATTGTTTCGCATAAAAAATTTAACTGAAATCATACAATGTCCTAAGCTTGAATACTTGTGATTTTAACTTTCATGAATGGTTGACGATGACCTTGTTTCTTACGGTAATCTTTTTTAGCTTTATACTTGTAAATAATAATTTTGGGTCCTTTGCCAACTAAAAGTATTTCAGCTTTTACAACAGCATTTTCAATCATTGGAGTTCCAATAATCATTTTACCGTCATTGTTAACAGCTAAAACATCAGTAAAAGAAATTTCTGTAACATTGTCTTCTTTGAAATTGATTTTTTCAATTTCAATCACATCATTTTCCTGAACACGGTATTGTTTACCACCTGTTTTAATAATTGCATACATATTCTACACCTCCTCATTCCAGACTCGCCACAAAAGGTGCTTTCGACTTAATACCTTTTATGCGCGGCTACATAACTCTATAAATGTTATCATGAAGAATGATCCTTGTCAATGAAAATAAAATAGTAGCATTTCACCAAGAGTTGGATATAATAATAAATAAAGATTTCAAATTAGGAGGAACCAATGACAGAAGCTGAAAAAGTCCATCGAATACTATTTCTGATAAGCGGCATCTTAATTCTTGTTTTCATTTGCGGCATTGGTTATTATGTCTATCCCCTCATTATGAAAGGCCAACAGAAACAGATGATTATTGACATCGCTCAGGGTGAGATTACCAAAAACAGCGACACCATTGATTTTGAAGGGCTTAAAGCCCTTAATCCCGAAACCGTTGGCTGGGTGTCAATCGAGGGCACTCCACTGGATTATCCGGTTGTCCAAACGGACAATAACGACTATTACCTTTCCCATAATTTCGAAAAAAATCCAGCCATTGAAGGAACGGTTTTTTTGGATGCTGTATGTGATTCAAAGAAGTCCCGGAATGATATTCTTTACGGTCATTACATGAGAGATGAAACCATGTTTGGGGTTTTATGGCAATATCAGGATGAGGCATTTTTAAAAGAGCATAACCTTATTAAATATGATCGGCCCAGTGATTCCGGAGAATGGGAAATATTTTCAGTGTACACCACTGAAGCGGATTATGATTACCGTCAACCGGAATTTGCAAATGACAATGATTTTATCAGTTATATGAACCGTGTTAAAGACCGTTCCATTTATGATACCGGTGTTGTGCTTAACCCCACCGACAGTGTCCTGACCCTTTCAACCTGTATCTATACCTTTGACAATGCCCGGTTTGTTGTGCATGCACGAAAAATAATTAAATAAAAAACGCCCTTTTAGGGGGCGCTTGAGACTTAGATAACGTAATTTGACAAACATCTTTGCGAATTTTTGTTTCAGAATGCACACAATATGAATCGTAAGAATATGCTGATCAATTTCTGAATGAATTTTGTATTTGAAAGGGATGAGATTCTAATTATTTCACTAAAACGCTATACTTTTCATAGGTTTCCGGGTTAAACCATAGAGCCAATTCCTCTAAAAAAGACTCCAGAGAATCGCTCCCATGAATAAGGTTGTTAACACATCGGTTTTCCAGGTTAGCCTTTTCCATTGAATCCAAGCCATAATCTCCTCTTATGGTACGTGCTAATGCAATAGAAGGATCAGTTGGACCAATCAAGGCTCTGGCATTGGCAATGGCTTCTTCCCCTTCCTGGCTTAGAATAATCGGGATCATACCTTTTCCAACAAAAGAATTAACCGCCATGTTTTTAAAAGAGTTGCCCAATTTTTCGACTACCTGGTGATAATGCTTGAGAATTAATGATTCATCGACTTGTTTATAACCAAAGATTTCTATCCTAAAATCACTATTTTTAAACCGTTGTAAGATGTCCTCAACCAACCCTCGTTCCAGAGCATCGGGTTTCATAATAATTAAACAATAAGATTTCATAGAAGTATCTCCTTTTTTTTGGCATGGTCCGGATTGACATTTTAATTTTTCATAATCTGCATTGAAAAACAAAAAAATATTGGCAGCTAAACAGATTCCATATATTAAAAGATTCCTCGGAATCTGAGGAGAAAAAATATTCCAAAAAATGCTAAAACCGGTTCCACAATTATTTCCTGCAGAACCGGTCTCAGTTTTCGATTTCAGTTGTCATTCCTTTGGGACTCACCCCTCTCGATTTTTACCAAAAATCCTTCTTCACTTCTCTAATGTAAACTAAACGCTTAACTTTCAGGCTTTTTCTTACTTTTTTCAACTAGGAATTTTTTTATTTTTCATTCTTACCCACTTGTTTATGTCTTGAAATCATTCAGGAATTCACTCTAAATATCTTTCAGACAGATTATCAAGCTATAGGTTTTAATTTCCCTAATCTTTCAAATTTCGGAAAAGTCTGCTCCAATTTTCTTCTTCTTAATCAGAAACTTGTTGTTTACTTACTTGCTTGAATATTGTCTCGAAATAATTTAGGAATTCACCATCTAAACATCCTTCGTACAGATTACCAAGCAGAGTCTTAAACTTTTCCAATCTTGAGAATTTCAGAACAATCTGTTCTTACATTCAAATACTTTGCCTTTCAATTAACTTACTTAACTATTATCGTTTGATCAGATGAAATGAATTATCCTCGATACATTATCTTCATTATGACTACATCCAAATGAATCATTAAAACAGATGCAGTTTTCTCATAATACGTATACCTATCTCAAATAAATTTCAAATTGACTCAATACACATTACCCAATAATCTTTGGCTTTGTGAATGCATATGGATTGATAATAGTCGATAAAATCGTTTTATACTTATCGGCACGGTAAGAAGTGTTACTCTTCAAACCATAACCGTAATCCTTTAAACTCTATCGGCTTGTTAAGACGTTGTTTACTTTTCAATGATCGAGACCATTCAATTAGAAAAGGATTGAGTTGATCTTTGATATGACTTCATTATAGCACCATTCCAATAAAAGTAAAGTACTTTTTTGTAAACGGTTGTAACTCTTTTGTAAAACTTAAGAATCTTCCTCAAGAATCAATTGTTTTCGATGAATTTGGATGGTAGGATCAATGATAAACAGATCCTCTATCTCCTCATTAATACTGGCTAAAATGAGCTCTGGCTTCACACATTGCTGTTCGATATAACAAAGTGACATTAATATAGTTGCATATTTATCGGTGGCTTTTTCTAAATTAATCCTTAAAGAATCAATAAAAGGCCGAATATCTTTTTCAACCAGCTTTCCCTTTTTATTCCTTTTTTGAATGAGAATTTTTGGCATGTCTAAATAAGTATTTAAGGCAGTGGACAGATCCTCAATGCTTAACGGTTTTGCAAGCTTGACGATGAGCTGATATTCGCTTTTCGTAATGGAAGCAGAAAGTGAGGTCTTCCCCTCTTCACAGATCCGTGCACTTAGAATCAAAAGGCCGTTTGGTAAAACACGGTTCATTCTTTTTACAAATTCATCACAGTCCATTTCTTCTGATAGAACAACATCCCCGTATTCGCAGTCACTGGTTAACCCCACCGACATGGCTAAAGCAAAGGACATTTTAGGATGTGGATTAAATCCCAGAGAATATTCAACCGGCATATCCCCTCGGCGAAAGGCACGCTGAAAAAGCCGTTGCTGATCCAGATGGGATAAAAGCCGGAGTTCCCTGGTACGATTAAACTGATACTGTATTTTGATCATTGCATTTCCACCCTTCTTTAAATTCCATAATCCCGCAATTTGAACAGTGTTCCCGGCAAAATGGTGTGGTTAAAGCTTCAAGGGATTTTTTATGTTCAGCAATTAAATAATCTTTTCTTACCCCGGTATCAATAAATTCCCATGGTAATATCTCATCATAATCCCGGGTTCTGAGGGCATAGAAATCCGGATCGATGTCGGCTTCAGTAAAGGCTTCCATCCATTTTTCAAAGTCAAAATATTCTCCCCAGCCATCAAAGCGACAGCCCTTTTCATGGGCTTTTAATAAAACCGCGCCTAATCGTCGGTCCCCTCGGGCAAAGACCGCTTCTAAATAACTGACGGAACTGTCATGATAGCTAAAGGAAATCTTGCGATCCTTGATTTTTGATTTTAAATGGTTCTGTTTATCCTTAAATTCCTGTTGTGTATTCTGACCCATCCACTGAAAGGGCGTAAAGGCTTTTGGCACAAAGGAGGCTGCACTCAATACCACCTTAAGGTTTTTATTACGGATTTCCCGGTCAATTTTATAATATTCATCCACGGTTTTCTGGCCTAATGCAGCAATGCCGCTAACATCTTCAAGGGTTTCACCGGGAAGACCAATCATGAAATAAAGTTTCACATGTCCCCAGCCTTTTTCAAAGGCCGTTCGAACAGTGTCAAGGAGGTTTTCTTCGGTAACTCCTTTGTTAATTACATCCCGCATACGCTGAGAGCCAGCTTCCGGCGCCAGAGTCAAACCGGTTTTTCTCACCTTTTGTATTTGTTCAAGCATATCAATACTCAGAGAATCAATCCGTAACGAAGGCAGCGAAAGTCCAACCTGCTCCCCATCATATTCTTTCACAAGGGTATTAATCAAGGCTTCAATCTTACTGTAGTCACCGGAACTCAGAGATGAAAGAGAAATTTCGTCGTAGCCTGTTGCTTCTATCAGGGCTTTGATTTTTTCCTGAATGGTAGGAATGGAACGTTCCCGGGTAGGGCGATAGATCATACCTGCCTGACAAAAACGACATCCCCGACCACAGCCTCGAAATATTTCAAAGCTAATACGATCATGAACAGTTTCGGTGTAGGACATGACAATTTTGTCAGGGTAATAGGCAGCGTCTAAATCCGTTATAAATTGTTTCTTTATTTTTTCAGGGGCTTCAGATACAGTGGGTTTAAAGTCTATGATAATCCCAGTGGCATCATCATAGGTGGTTTCATAAAAAGAAGGAACATAAACCCCTTCAATCTTTGCCGCTATTTTTAAAAAGTCAGTGCGATTGCCATCGGTTTTCTTAAAGCCGCGGTAAGCATCCATAATCTCTAGAATTACCTCTTCCGCTTCCCCGATAACAAAAATATCTATGAAATCAGCAAGGGGTTCGGGATTATAAGCACAGGGACCACCGGCCATGACAAAAGGTTCCTCTTCTTGACGGTCTTTGGCAAGAAGTGTGATGTGGCCAAGTTCAAGCATATTCAAAATATTGGAAAAACTCATTTCATACTGCAATGTAAAACCAACAAAGTCATAGTCTTTTAAAGGTGTCATTGATTCTAAGGCATATAAGGGCAAATTATGGATTCTCAGCTGTTCTTCCATATCCACCCAGGGGGCAAATACCCGCTCACACCAGATATCTTTTTGTTCGTTGAGAATGCCATAGAGAATCTTCATGCCTAAATGGGACATTCCCACCTCATAGGTATCCGGAAAAGCGAAAGCAAATCGGATCATGTCAGCATCCGGTGTTTTATGAACGGCATTGACTTCATTGCCAAGGTAAGTAATGGGTTTTGTCACTAAAGGTAAAATATTTTTTTCAATATAATTATTCATTCATTCCTCATTTATATAAATTGTATTTTGATTTTCAAGTTCTTATATCATACCATAAGATATAATCAGTTTTGATAGGAACCCTTTATATTATTATTTGGAAACCTTCCAAATAAGTTCACCCCTTGTTTGACTCATAATTTCCGTAATGAATCCGTCTTTTTCTTTCTGGTCTAAAAACGCATATAAAGATTTTATTTTTTCAGGCGATTCGCTGATATCCAATTCCAGGGGATAGATTTCCCTGGCTTTTTCTAGAGGCAATAAACGTTCATAGCTTCCCATTTCATAGGACAGCTCAGCTAAATAACCTTTTGTCCATAGGATATTAAAAATATAATTGATGATATTATATTGGGGTTTAAAGGCTTGATCGGTGACACTGTAAAGTTTTTCTTTGAGTGCACCCGAGCGCTTAACAAAGGCTGATAAACAGCAGGATCCTTTACAAGCCATTAACATCTTATATAAATCAGCCGGGCCATTAATGGCAGGTGACATACTGGCAATGACTAAATCAAAGGGTTCTTCTAAAACAAAGTTTTCCCAATCCGAAAGAACAAATTGGATATTATCAACTCCGGCTTCTTTTGCATTTTTTTTGGCATAGTCTAACATTTTTTCTGAAAAATCCATGGCAACCACTTCTTTGACCACCTTGGCAAGGGCAATGGCTAATTGTCCGGATCCGCATCCAATATCCAGGGCTCTGGAGTTACTGTTAATCAGACCCTTTTCTAAAAAAAGTTCAACTTTTTTTTCTCGATTCGAAACAGAGCGATTTTTTGAAACGGATTGATTGAATTCTTCAGCCCGGAGATTCCAAAAATCAGCATTCCGATCATTGAAGGGATGATCATTTAACCATAGGTTTTCAAAATAATCGGTATTTAAAGTATTTTTCATGTTTTTTCTCCTTTTTTGAAAATTTAAATAGGTAATTGCTAAATTTATAAACACATCCGTAAACTGACATCAACGCTCACTGTACTTTTTGCAATTGCTTACGAGTCAATAAACATTATTAGCGATTGATAAAAAACAACCCTGTAAAACACAAGGCAATGCCAAAAAGGTGGTTTATGGTGAGAATCTCTTTATAGAACAAAACACCTACCGGTATGAGAATAATCCCCAAAGTAACGTTGGCCACCACAGATCCCACACTGATGTTCCAGCCTAACCGATAGGCCATAATATATCCGAATTCCAAGGCTACCACACTCAGACCCAAAATATAGCTGGTCCAGTTTAATTCACTGATAGAAGTGAAAATATTTTTTTCTAACCCTCCGGTCAGTATTAACAGAGTCCCAGTTGCAAGGACTGCTACCACATAGGTTACCAACAGAGATAGAAATGGATTCGCTGTTTGCGGTGTGGATTTTGTGCAAATATTATAAAATACATTTGACATCACAATAAGTGCAATCGGGAGATAAAAGGTTAATTCTTTCATAAATAATTCAGGCTCCTCTTTGTTTTAGGGACAATATATTTTGACAACTGGTTGGATCAAGGGCCAGCAGGCTTTGCCGGTTGGTCATGAGACACAGACAGATTACATAAATATCCGCAAAAATCGTTATCAGATAAATTCGTTAAAGTTCGTAACCGCATTTTTATTTTGAATAAACGAAAGTTTGAAATCATGGCTCAGGGCCCTGATTTCTTTATAGGGAGACTCAATGGCCAAAAGGCGTTTGATGACCTTCTTTTCCTCTTGGCTTAAAATTAAGCCATCAATTGACAAATCCTCCGGGTTTGTGGAAAGTGACCGGGACGCAATCCCAAGGCGCATGAAAACGTCTCCGATCCCCCAGAAATCCTGGTTAAAACGAAGACATCGGGAGGATTTCCGCCTGGCGGATCCAAAGTCAATTAAAGAAATGATGCCATGATCCCAAAGAATATTTCGGGGATTAATATCACAATGACAAATCCCTGACTCCTGAATAACCCCAGTGATTTCAATGAGTTGTGAGATGATTCCTATAATTTCAGTTTTTGAAAAGGCCACACCCCAGGTTAAGGTGTCTTCAAGAGTATCTCCGGGTTTCTTTTCCATCACAAATCCGTAAACCCCATCCTGATCAATGACTTTCAAAAGTCTGGGAATTCCGGGATGGCGGACTTCACGTAAAAGTTTAGCCTCAAGGGAAAGCTTTGATTTTCGCCGTTTAACATCGTTTTGATTAAAAACCTTAAAAACAAAGGCTTCCCCATTCTGTGTAATTTCATAACAGGTGCCAAAGTCCCCTTTGCCCAGAATGTCAACAAAGCCATAGCCAAACATGGGAAGAAAGCCTTTAATAGTGGTTATCCTACCACTCAATGTCATCTACCGATAATGGATTTTCATTGATATAACATGCTTCAACCATGCCATTTTTCATTTTAATGACTTTGTCAGCTATAGGTGTAATGGCATGGTTATGGGTAATTAAAATAACCGTCATTTTTTCTTTCTCACTGGTTTGCTGGAGGAGTTTTAAAATATTTCTTCCGGTGTTATAGTCCAGGGCACCTGTTGGTTCATCACATAGCAAAAGCTTTGGTCGCTTTGCCAGTGCCCGGGCAATGGCAACACGTTGCTGTTCCCCTCCTGAGAGCTGGGATGGAAAGTTGTTTAGTCTGTCTTTAAGCCCCACACTCTCTAAAACAGTAACAGCGTCCATGGGATCACGGGAGACCTGGGTTGCCAGTTCAACATTCTCAACAGCTGTAAGGTTTTGTATTAAATTATAGAACTGAAAAACAAACCCCGTGTCGAAGCGTCGATAGGTTGCCAAATCCCGTCGATTCAATGAAGCGATCTCTTTGTCACCAACAAATACCTGGCCTTCATCACAGCTATCCATACCACCTAAAATATTAAGCACCGTCGTTTTTCCAGCGCCACTGGGCCCTACAACAATGGCAAATTCACCTTCTTCAATTGTAAATGAAATGCCATTGGCAGCATTAATGGTGACCTCTCCCATATGGTAACGTTTATATACCTTTTTAAATTCAATAAATGGTTTCATACTCGCCTCACATTATTTTAATTCTTGCTTTTTAGTATAGCCTCTGGGATTTAATTCGTCAAGATAAACGCCCAAACCCTGAATTTTCCATAATAAAAAAGAAAGGTTTCCCTTCCTCTTTTATTGTTTAACTGGTTTTCATTTGCAACGAATTCAACGACATGACCAGATACGATAAAATCCAGGCATCACCATTAAATTTCTGAAGATGCAGGGACTTTCGCTTGATTCATTTGCTCGCTCTTGATCCCTAAAATGCGATTGAGAATCAAGGCAATTCCCGCAAAAACCATAATGGTAATAAAGGTTGAACTATAATCTCCTCCAGAATTTTCAAGTAAAGAACTGGAAATCAATGGTCCAAGCATTGCTGCCGGTATCAATGAAAAATTTGTAATACTAAAATTAAGCGGATAATTCTTTTGTCCATAAAATTTATTGATAACCGCCGATGACAATGCCGGTGCACCACCATAACAAACTCCCACCGATAAAAGACCAATGAAGATTAAAATAACATTTTGAAAGGTTGCCCCCAAAAACAAGGAAAAGCCGGCTAACAGTAACAGGATATTGTTGATCATCATGGTTTTATTTCGACCGATTTTATCAAACAAGGTTCCAAACACCACACGTCCACCGCCGTTAAATACCGAAACCAATAATCCCAATTGAGCAGGAGCCCCAAAGGCAATGGCAATGGTTGCCGCACTTCCTATTATGAGCAAACCCGATGAACTAACCATGATCACCCAAAAGAAAAATGACCAGAATACACCTGTTTTTAACATTTCAACAGAAGAATATTCTCTATTTTGACTTTTTTCAACCTTGACTGTATCTGAACTCTTCGCTGTCGGTAAGGGTCTTTTCATGAAAAAAGAACCTGCAACTAAGATAATAGTCCCTATTACAGCTAAATAGAAAAAGGTTTCCATGACGCCAACGCGTCCAATCATGCTATTGATCAGAGTCCCGAGGATCAAACCGCCTAAACCGAATCCCATTAATAAAATTCCTGAAGCCATTCCCGATTTTTCTGTAAACCATGGCACAACTGCACAGATAATGGCATTATATGCCATACCCACACCCGTTCCACATAGTACCCCATAAAAAACATACAACATTAACAAACTTTGATCGGGTTGGGTTACATCAATGTTTGAAACACTGAAAAATCCAACAAAAAGCAAAACCGCTGCGATTAAAACAATGTATTGGTTTTTTATTACCTTGGCTAATTGTCCGCTGGCAAATCCGCCCAGACAAAAAAAGATAATGGAAATTGTAAAATTAAGTGATAAGTCCGTTGCCGTCCATGATTCGAAAACTTTGTTTAGCGGGGCTCTGAAAATTGACCATGCATATAATAACCCCAAAAACATCAACATAATTGTTCCCACAATTAAGTATACCCATCTTTTCTTACTCTCGTTTTTTATCAATTGCTCCATCTTCTCAACATCTACTCCCTAATTTTTTTTACTTATTGTATCAGCTTGATTCAAATTATACAAGAATTATTCGAACATTATGCAGAGGATTACATTTTGCATGCTAAGCATTATAGGGACTGGACACTTTTTAATTTAAAGTTTACAATGATACGAGTATCTTTTATAGGAGGACATCATGGATTTTAGTTTTTTTGTCGGACCACTGGTCGGAGCGATTATCGGGCTTATTACCAATGGAATTGCCATTCGAATGCTGTTTCGCCCCTTGAGGCCGGTTAAAGTCTTTGGTTTGCAATTACCGTTTACCCCTGGCCTGATCCCTAAAGAAAAAACACGGATTGCTAAATCCTTAGGCAAAGTGGTAGCCAACACCTTAGTTAATGAAGAAGTAGTGAAAAAAGGTTTATTGTCTCAGGAAATGGATGATAAAATAACAAACTACCTGGAAAAATGGATTGAAAAAAACCGCAGCAGTGAGCAGACCCTTAGAGAAGTTCTTTTTTCCTTTACCGGAGAAGAACCGGGTTTAACTCTCATCGATGACGTAAAATGCAAGGCCGTCAGTCTTTCTTACGGGCGTATGAGCAACCTTGAGCTTGGAGCGCTTTTATCAGAAGTCGCTGTGGTTGAAATTGTCAGTAACCTACAGGGGTCTATGTTTGCCATGCTCATTAATGATGGCCTTATTAATTCCGCAAAATTAAAAATTGCTGAAATAATTGATCATTTGATTGAATCCAGAGGCAAAGAAATCCTGGAAAATATTGTCAACACAGAAACGGATAGCCTGCTTGATTCAAGGCTTTGCGATTTGTATAATCAATATGAAAAGCGTATTCCTGAAGCCAGGTCCTGGTTACTCAATACCTATCACCAGATTATTGAAAAAAATATTGGAACCATGCTGCATGCCCTGGATCTTTCACAACTGGTCGAAGATCAGATCAATGGGTTTGATGTTCTGGAATTCGAAAAAATCATTTTCGAAATTATGAAAAAAGAATTAAATGCCATTGTCTGGTTAGGTGGACTTTTGGGTGGTATCATGGGACTGTTCATGTCCTTTTTCTAAATTCATAAACACAACCGTAAATTGCTTCGCTGTCTGTTTACATGAAACAATTTTTCCACTATACGTCGTACAGTTCGTTGAACTGTTCGCCTATACGTTATAAAATTGTTTATGAAAACTGACAGCGAAGCTCACGGGATTATTGCAATTGCTGGGATAATTTTTAAGAGAGGAGCTTATGATGACAAAAAAAATTAATATTGATTGGGAAAATCTGGGTTTTGATTATATCAAAACCGATTTGAGATATCTTTCGTACTGGAAAGACGGCCGCTGGGATGACGGTCACTTAACAGAGGATAACACACTGCATTTAGGAGAAGCTTCTCCCTGCCTTCATTATGGTCAGGAGTGCTTTGAAGGTCTGAAGGCTTACCGAACAAAAAATGGGGAGATCCAATTGTTCAGAGTTGATCAGAATGCCAAACGTTTCCAGGATTCATGTAGACGTCTTTTAATGCCGGAAATCCCGGTGGGATCATTCATTCAGGCCTGTATCGATGTTGTCAAAGCCAATGAAGCTTACCTGCCCCCTTATGGGTCTGGAGGATCACTATACATACGGCCGATAATGCTTGGTATTGGAAACAGCATTGCCGTTAAGCCGGCAAGCGAATATCTTTTTACTGTTTTTTGCATGCCGGTGGGCGCCTATTTTAAAGGCGGCATGACCCCGGTAAATTTCATGATTTCAGATTATGACCGTGCAGCATGTAACGGCACCGGACAGCAGAAAGTGGGAGGTAACTATGCCGCATCCTTAATTGCCCATGACATTGCCGCTAAAAAGGGATTTGCGGATTGCGTTTACCTGGACCCCACCACCCATACTAAAATCGAAGAAGTGGGCGCCGCTAATTTCTTTGGCATCACCAAAGATAATCGTTTCATTACCCCTATTTCCTGTTCCATTCTCCCAAGCATTACAAAGTATTCCCTATTATACTTGGCAGAAAATGTTTTAGGAATGGATGTTTCAGAAGAAGACGTCTATATTGATGAGCTGGATATGTTTTCCGAAGCAGGTGCCTGCGGTACTGCAGCAGTGATTACTCCCATTGGCGGCATCGAGTATCATAACCGACTCCATGTTTTTTACAGTGAAACCGAGGTTGGTCCGGTAACCCGAAAATTATACGACACCCTAATCGCCATTCAGCTGGGAGACATTGAAGGTCCTGAAGGTTGGATTACCAAAGTTAAATAATCATAAAGACCGTTATAAAAAAAGGTGAAACCGATTCATGGTTTCACCTTTTTTGTATACTGTATGGGCAGGTATTACCCGCCCGCAAACGTTAGTAATCAATCAGATATCTTCAGGCGATTAATAATCGCCCCTATGAATTTTTCAAAATTCACGAATGTTCCGGATGCTTACATGTTATCAGCAAAACCAACGATAAAATATTATCCTTTGCATATTCACACACAATATAACCTTATTCCTCTTTCTTCTGGGCTTCAATTTCGCTCAGTCTGGCCTGTTTTTTGAGTTTTCGTTTTTTACGGGTCGCAATTCTTATGATTATATACAAAATGGTGATAATCACAATGGAAATGAGCCCATAAACCATAATGGCAAATTCATTGGGATTATTGAGAATTGCTCCGAGGCTGTTGTTATCATCAACATTTTTTCGTTCATGAGTTTCATTGTAATAGTCTGGGATAACAGAAACCCCCTCTTTTTTGTCAAAACTCGAGATGTAGGTTGCCAGGGTGATCCATTCTTTTACTTCGGAACCATTGTTATAAATAATGTAGTCTTCAAAATTTGTCACCGGATTTCCATTTTTATCCTTTGGAACCAGAGAAATGATGCCAAAGGTCTGGGCTTGAACAGCCCCAAGCATCTGACAGGAATACAAGCCGGCAACCACACGGTAGAGTTTATCGTCCTCAAGTTTTGCAACCCCTTCATTTGTCACTAAATGAGCATCTGTGACCTTATTAAAGATCAACCGATGTGGGTTAAAGGTGAAATCCAAACCTGAGGTGTAGAGCTGAGCATCAGACATCAAAGCTGTAACGGATGCATCAACTTCAGCCACTGATTTTAATTCTTTTCCGGTAAGATAAATACTCACCAATGGATACCCGGGAATCCCATCTTTTCCAATACCAAGAGAGCTGACGTTAAAGGCATCCGAAACGGTGAGGTCCCCTTGGGTAATAGAATTGCGAATCACACCATTGGGAACAATGGCAGCGGAAATCTCTTCGTAATTCTGTCCTTCTGCCTGTTTTACGCCATGGATATACGCATCCGTAATCAAGTTTCCCAGTGGACTTTCAGCATTGGCTTTAGTAAGCTCGGATAAGGTCTGGAAAGAAAAGGGAGATCGGGCAATGAGCTGATCAAAGGTATAACCATACTGATTCAAGAAAGTCTCTTGAACCTTTGCTTTAAAACCATTGATCTTTTCAAGAGCATCGCTTTCTGATGGGATATTAGAGGTTATAGGTGTCAGTGCATAGGACTCAACCGTAAAGCGGCCATTGCCATCGGGGTCTAATACAATTTTCCCCAGGTATCGTCCATAAGCATCCGCAGCGACGATCATGGTATTCCCTGAAATAATGGGTTCTTCCAAAGTACTGTGGGTATGCCCACTGATAATCAGGTCAATATCAGGGACATTCTTGGCTAATATTTGATCTTCTGATTTACTGGGATCCGGGTTAATCCCGGAATGGGATAAGGCAATAATCATATCCACCCCTTCCCCTTTGAGCTCTCCGACAATGCGTTTTGCAGCAGTTGTGTTGTCTTCAAAATCAACCGCTGCAGTTGGAGCAGTGGCAGCAGCATCTTTTCCAAACAGCCCAAAAACTCCGATTTTAACACCATTTTTTTCAATGATGGTGTAGTCTTTAAGACCAATCCCATTAAAGGCAGTTTTTAGATCAGCAAGTTCCGGGGTAAGGTTTCCTGATTTATCCAAAGGAAAAATGATGTTTGAGGCAACCAATTGGGGTAATGGGTCCCCATTGGATACCGCCGCATTTAGCATGTCTGTTAAGCCACTGGTTCTGTAATCAAATTCATGATTTCCAAGAGTCGTTGCATCATAACCCAAGTTCCCTAACATCCTTAGTTCAGACGCATCGGTTTGAAATAAGGTTTGAAATAAGGTGCCCATGGAAAAATCTCCGGCATCCACAACAAGTGGATCCGAACCGGTCGCTTTTTCATTGAGAATAAGGGTTTTGATTCGGGCAAGGCCTCCGGCTTCAGTAACCACGCCCTCATCACTTATTTTATAAGGTAAAAAGTTTGAATGGATATCATGGGTAAAAAGAACCGTTACTTTTTTTTCGGTTGCCATAACCGGGAATATGCTTAAAAATAATAAAATAAGGACCACTACAAATCCTAAAAAAAGCGCACGCTTGCTTTTCATTTAATCCCTTTCTTTTTTTTCTTATTTTTTCGTACGGTATAGCCAAAGGTTCCGCATTTTTTACCAAGGCCAAAATATTCCCCGTGGACATAGGCAAGAAGCCCGGCTTTATCCAAATGCAGCTTCCCATTTTCATCAAGCAAGGCCTCATTCACATGAACGGCCAAAATATCTGAAATAAACAGATCATGGGTTCCAAGAGCAACGATTTCCTTTACATGACATTCCATGCATAAGGGACTATCAGCCAGCATCGGAGATTTCACCGCATCACCGGGTTCCAGGGCTAAATTCATGATCTCGATTTTATTCACATCACGACCGGATCTTACACCGCAAAAATCAACCGCCTTCACCAAATCAACGGTGGAAAGGTTAATGGTGAACTCACGGGTTTCTGAAATGATTTCATAGGACAATCGACTGGGTCTCAGGGAGATATAGGTCATTGGGGGTTTCGTATTAAGTATACCCACCCAGGCAACGGTTAAAACATTTGCTTTTTCATGATTGCCACAGGTCACTAATACAGGGGGCACCGGGGCTAATAAAGCACTTCCAGGCCATTTTATCTTACTCATAATTATTTCTCCGGTTTTCATAGATTGTTTTCTTAATTATATCAGCTTCCATAATAAAATAGAAGTAAATCATTTTAAGAGCATTTTTTTCTTGCATTTTCAGGTACAGATGGGATAATATTATAGACAACACTTTTAATTGGACAGGAGCATTATGAAAACAGAATTAATATTTATAATTAAACGTCTTTGTGATCTTGAAGAGGAATTTATGATCCTTACCGAGGAAGAAAAAGAAGTGGTTGTTGCATCGGCAGAAAACATGAAAGGCAGTCTTTCTTTTTTATTAGAAGCCATGGAGGATTATTGTATTGATAGCTTTGATGACGAAGATTAATTTTTTCGAAAGGAGATTACTCAGTGAAAATAGCAGCTTTTATTTCGAGCATGGTTGCACTTGTCCTGGGCGCAGCGGCCTTAGCCCTGAGCATTATTGCCATTAACAAATCATCACTTTAAGGGATGCAAACAGAAGGAAAAAAGAGTTCATTCTCAAAAGGAGAGTGGCTCTTTTTTTAGTTCTTATTCTATTGCACTATTACTATAGGTAATTGCGAAATTAATAAATACAACCGTAAATTGTTTCATGTAAATTGACAGCGAGTATCACGGTACTTTAGCAATTGCTTACACTATCACTACTAAAGGAGACCACAATGATTGTAAAAGTCGAGAATCTGGATATACACTATGGTGACTTATTAGTCCTTAATCGTTTTAACCTGAGTATACAGGAGGGCGAAATCTTTAGTCTTCTGGGTCCTAACGGTTCCGGTAAAACCATGGCCTTTAATCTGACTGAGAAAGTTCTGGCCACACTCAGAAAAATTGAACGACTCCAAACCCTGGATTATCATGACCCAACTTTGACTCTTGGGTTTTCTTCCAGCGACCAGAATATTATTAACGTTCTGGAATTATTCAGTTCGGCAGCCATTCCTTTTGGACAACTGACCACCCAGATACCCACCCTTAATGATTTGTTTCTGGAAATTACTGGAAAGGCCCGTCGAGATTAGGCAACAGCTATGTTTTTACATTTCATTATCAAATCCCTTAGGGTAAATTGGAATGATGTAAATCTTCTGAATTAATCAAAAAGCTCAACAGCAGGGTGCTGTTGAGCTTTTATAAAACTGGTAATATTCACTTAGAATTCCGATGCATAAAATCAACTTTTTTTCTTTTTAATCTGACGATAAATCAAATATCCAAACCCAAGAACTGCTGCAAAAGGAATGAGTCTGACCATTAACACTATGAGCATGGCCAGTCCAGTTAAAATGACATTGATGGAAGCAATGAAACTCTGGGATATTTTTTGAATCAGCCCTGAAAAAGGTGACTCCACGGTGCTGGTGCCAATGGCCTTTTCAGACAATGAAACAACAATGGTGGAATAGTTTATTTCATTATCCCAGTTTTTTATCATGGTGGTGCGATTATCAATTTCGGTTCTCACTCGGTTGAGTTCGGTTTCAATTAATAACAGATCGCTGGTGGTTTCTGCCTGATTCAAATAATCCTGAAGCCGTGCCTCTTCAATTTTTAAATTGTCCAGCTGTCCCTGGACGTCCTGATACTGCTGTGAAATATTGGTGCTGTTAATACTGGAACTGATGGGGGTTCCGTAGGATTGAATTTCCTTCATAGCCTCTGTAAATTTTGCCGCTGGCACTCTAATGGTTAAATATCCTGAATTGGGAACACTGTTTTGATTGATTTCCGTAGTGGATGAACTTGCATCCTGGACAAATCCTTCTTGGGCCAGAGTATACGCTGCGATTTTTTCAAAAGTGCTTTGAAAATCATCCACATAGAGACTGATATTTCCTGAATAAATAATCTTTGTTACATCAAACTGGAAACCCGAATCCGCCACACCGGATGTGGATGAAGTTTCACCGGGCAGAGCCTGATCGGATTTTGAAACAGCCTCATTACTGGTACCTAATGAATCACTGACCCCCGCCGTTCCAGAGAAAAGACTGGTGATGATTGACATAAAAATGATGAACACCAAAATAATGCCAATAGCCAAAAGACCGACTTTCCAAATCCCCCATTGTTTTAGCCGGATTTTCCAGGGCTTTTTCCTGGTTTTCCTGGTGCCCACTTTTTCTGGTTCTGTTATTTGATGATTTTCTTTATTAACCAAAATATTTCACTCCCCTATTCAATGAAATTGTCTCATTCTTTTGTGGACAGTTGATTAATCTTCTATTAAATCAAATTTTACACTGTATTAATTCCAAACGCAATGGAAAATAAATGTTTCTTCAAATTCTATCACTTTGTAGTGTGCCGTTTCGTAGTTTGACATAGTAATCTCCATTCCGCCGCTATCGCTTGCGGCACAAATAGTTATGAAAAATGGTGCGCGATCTACACCATTCAGTTATAATTTTTATAGGAGTAACTATACTACATAGCACGGTAGGAGGAGTCGTAGATTACGTCTCGTTCAAAACAGTATAGTAATCAGTGTAAGTTCAAGCTCTCAAGCACAAATAAGTGGATCTACGAGAACCGCACACTAAGAATTGTTTTAACGCCTGTTAAATTGTGTGATGGATCAGTCAAGGGTTACTCCGGTTTTTACGAAGGGAGCTGTTTTACCGTGAAAGTTGTTTATCCTGTTTGTTGTGGCATCGATGTCCATAAAACATTCCTGGTTGCCACCCTTATTAAAACATCCAATACCATTGAACCGTCGTATTCTAAAAAGCGTTTTTCAACTTTCAATCATGCCATCCTGCAACTTAAGCAGTGGCTTTTGGAAAATGATTGTCATGATGTCTGTATGGAATCCACAGGTAAATACTGGGTGCCCATCTACAATCTGTTAGAAGATGTCATCACTGTTACCATTGCCAATCCCAAGTGGGTCAGGGCTGTAAAGGGTAACAAAGATGATGTCAAGGATTCCAAATGGATTGGCGATTTATTCCGCCTTGGGATTGTACCCGGTAGTTTTATTCCAGAAAAAAACATTCGCATTCTACGTGAGTACACCCGCTATCGAGCTAAACTTGTTTCTTGTAAGTCGAGTGAAAAAAATCGCTTTCAAAACGCTTTCACCGTTTGTAATGTAGCCCTTGATGCTGTCGTTTCAGACATGTTTGGCAAATCTGCCTCCTCCATCACGGACTATTTAATTACTTCTGACACATTCGATTCAGAAACATGCACTTCTTTTCTCAAACGATCACTTAAGAAAAAATCAGATGCCGTCATTGAATCGATCGTGGGTTTTCAAATGACTCGCGATCAAAAAGATCGGATGATTTTGATTAAAGCTCATCTTGATTTTGTCGAAAATTCCATTTCTGAACTGGATCAAAAACTTGACCAAATGATTGCGCCATATGAACATCTCATCGCTTTACTCGGTACCATTCCCGGAGTGAAGCGCAGCTCTGCGATTACCATCATCTCCGAGATTGGCACAGATATGACTCAATTTAGCTCTTCCAAGCGTTTATGTTCCTGGGCGGGACTAACGCCTGGAAACAATGAATCTGCTGGCAAGAAGAAATCTGTCCGAATTACACGTGCGGGTGTCTACCTGAATACCTGCATTGGTACAATGTGCCCATGCAGCCGTGAAATCCAAGGATTTACCTTACTACAGAATAAAATATGAACGCATCCTTAAACGGCGCGGTAAAAAAAAGAGCCATTGTTGCCATTGCCAGAATGATTCTTACTGCAATCTATCATATGTTGACTACAGGAGAATCGTTTAATCCTTGTGATTTGTATAAGATTGACATGCCTAAAGAAATGAAGGATCAGCAAAAATCTAAAGCGATCAAACAAGCTTTCAAACTTTTAATTTCCAGCGGTTATTTAACTTCTGATGTTCAGAATCTCTCTACTGGAAGTTGAGAAACTCACTTTCTAACTTATCTTTATTAAGTGTGCCCTTTTTTGAGGGGCTGCTTTATTTTTCACACTAAATCCTCTCTTACAGATTATATGATTTTGATCCCCCGCTTTAGGCAAAAAGAAAAGCAGCATGATCATTAGGATCATACTGCTGATATTGTTTCTTGTACTATAACTTTATGAGAAGATTTTTAGCACTAATTCATCGTCACTGGAAGAATCCGGATGATCAAAGATATTCAAATTTTCAAGGGCTTCATTTTTAGTAAACACATATCTGACCTTTTCGTCGAATTCCGCAGGAAAGGCCTCTGCCAGGCTCAGGTCATGTATAACGTGTTTTAATACACCTTTACCGTTGTTATGATAACAATTCCAGGTATCTTTGGTAATACTTAAAATATCCGCAGTATTGGTTGGTCCGGGACAAAGATAAGAACTCAGTGATTTTTTGCATTTTTCCAGAGAATCACAGCCAATGGTTAAGAAAACACACTCAGGTTCATCAGCTAACTGCTCAACAAAGGCTTCTTTGGTTCCGTCCAGAAGCTTAAGCAATTCGTCACCGATGCTGTTATTTGTTTCAAAACAGCCTAATGTTTTCTTTGCCCTTAAAATGTCGTAACATTCTTCCTTTAGCAGGTCAACATATTTTCCGTTTTCATCAAACAGGAATCGGGAATAATTGTAAAAATCCTCTGTAATACCGGAACCGAATTCATAGGAGATCACCGTTTTCTTTTTTTCATCGAATTTACATCCGAATCGTTTAGGATGAGTATCCCCTGCTGCATTTTTTCGGGTTTTTATATCCTTGCCCTGAATATAAAATCCTTTGTTTTTTTTGTTATTATATAAATTTTTTCGATAACCCGATTTATAGGCCTGCCATGAGTACATTAATTTAATCAAAACAATGCGATGCTTGTTATTCTGAGTATTCTTTGAAATGGCAACCATGTCCAATCGGCCTAATGGTGCATCTTCCGGGCTATAGTCCAAATCAGCGCAATACCAGTCGGAAGCTTTATCCGTGTTGTTATTACAGGCGATGATTCCCTGGTATTTCTTCGCCAGACTCCCTGTTTGTTCGTTAATGGAATGACTTTCATCGGTTAATTTCTCGATATTATCTTTTAATGTTTGATATGAATCGGAAAACGCTTTAATAAACGCATCGGAAAAAGCAAAGACCATATCATCCGCTTTCTCAATAAATTTAAGCCCGCATAAGCTTGTTTGATCAACATATTTTTTATGGATTTTAATGGTGCATTTATTATCAGCAAAATAAGTGAGTTCAAGCATGGCTTTACACCAGTAATAAACAGTAATGCTTTCATCATGAATTCCTAAAAATAATTCTTTGTTAATGATTAAATGTTCTTTGATAAAAGCTTCCAACTTGGGAACCTTTAATAAATTTTCGACATTTCCTTTTGACAAATAAATTTCCTCCAATAGTTTTTAATGAATGGTTTCACATAAGTCTCATATTATTCAGGTGGTTGATATTTTTTCAACTACCCCTTTTTTTAATCGTTTTTAAATAAAGTCACAACCGATTTTTAAATGTTTATGTTCTGAATCTAAACTCCCAGTTTTCTCTGAAAGAATTTTACTGCTTCAACAATTGGAATGACTGAGAATGCCAGAGCCATGGCCACAAAGTATTCAGTCATTGAAATTGATTCAAACCTGAAGGCTGCAGCAATTGCAGGGATGGAAATAACCGCTGTAGTTAATATTAAAGAAGCAAACATTGCCAAATACAAAAACTTGTTTTGTTTCTTCATAATGAAAATAGATTGTCTTCTGCTTCTCATATTTAAAGAATGAAACATTTCAGCCATTGACAGGGTTAAGAATGCCATGGTCATACCATCGGCACTATTTGTAATTTCCCAAACCCCTGCTTCCATATAATGTCCAAGAAAATATGCGCTGATGGTAACTACGGTAACCATTACTCCCTGCCAGAGAATATCAATGCCAAGGCCATTTGAAAAAATGCCTTCTTTTGATTCCCGGGGAGGATGTTTCATGGTGTCTGCTTCTTCTGGTTCCAGACCAAGGGCAATGGCCGGGAAAGAATCCGTAATCAGGTTTATCCATAATAAATGCACAGGCAGTAAAATGGTGAATCCTAATAAGGTTGCAATGAAAATGGATAACACCTCAGAAAGATTCGAGGATAAAAGAAACTGGATGGCCTTTCTTATGTTGCCGTAAACACGACGCCCTTCTTCTACCGCATGGACGATGGTTGCAAAGTTGTCATCTGCAAGAACCATGTCTGCCACATTCTTCGTAACATCTGTTCCTGTGATTCCCATGCCAACTCCAATGTCTGCTGTTTTAATGGATGGCGCATCATTGACCCCATCACCGGTCATGGCAACAATCATACCCTGGTTCTGCCATGCTTTAACAATACGAACCTTATGTTCCGGCTGTACCCGGGCATACACAGAATACTTCCCAATATCCTGACCCAACTGTTCATCGCTTATGTCATCCAACTGTGCACCGGTTATAGCTTCGGAGTCATCGGAAATAATCTCAAGCTGGGTTGCAATGGCTGCCGCAGTATCGGGGTGGTCTCCTGTAATCATGACGGTCCGAATACCTGCTGCCTTACACTTTCCAATAGCATCCTTCACTTCCGGACGAATCGGATCAATCATTCCGGTTAAGCCAATGAAGCAAAGATCCTGTTCCAGATATTCAGGTGTTTGCTCTTTTGGCATTAAATCCCAGGAACGAAAGGCTCCGGAAAGAACCCGAAGGGCCTGATTTGCTAAAGACTTATTGGCAACCTTAATTTCCTGGCGCTTTTCAAGTGTCATGGGTTGCTTGCTGTTTCCATCCCAGTAGGTTGTACAACACGCCACCAATACATCCGGTGCTCCCTTGGTGTACTGTTCAAAAGAGCCATCTTCCATTTTGTGAACCGTACTCATAAGCTTTCTGCCAGAATCAAATGGCGCCTCTCCTACCCGGGGAGTTTTTGCTTCCATGTCACCCTTGGCCAAACCAAGGTAAAATCCGTAGTTGACAAGCGCTGCCTCGGTGGGTTCCCCTTCAGCTTTGCTTTCATCATTTAAATAAGCATCATTGCAAAGTGCCAGTGCGCGTCCCAGTAACTGTTTATCAAAACCATAAAAATCCACAACCGTCATTTTATTCTGTGTTAAGGTTCCGGTTTTATCCGAGCAGATGACCTGTGTACATCCCAATGTTTCAACAGCAGTCAGTTTTCTTATGACTGCTTTTTTCCTGGACATATTGGTGACGCCAATAGACAATACAATGGTCACAACCGCTGCCAGACCTTCTGGAATCGCTGCTACCGCCAAAGAAACCGCAATCATAAAGGTTTCTAAAACACCGGTGCCGGTGATGCCTTCACCCATATAAAGACGGATTAAACTAATGGCAAAAATAAAGACACAAATACCCAGTACCAACCAGCTTAGCACCTTGCTTAACTGATTGAGTTTGATCTGAAGCGGGGTCTGATTATCTTTTGCCTGGGTAATGGCCTCGGCAATCTTACCCATTTCCGTATTCATTCCCGTGGCCACAACCGTTGCTGATCCACGGCCGTAGACAACCGCACTGCCCATGTAAACCATGTTGGTACGGTCACCCAGGGAAATATCCTTTTGCTCCCCTAAATTCAGAGCGTTAATTATCTTATCAACCGGAACACTTTCTCCGGTAAGCGCGGCTTCTTCAATCTTTAAGCTGGCACTTTCAAGGAGCCGTGCATCCGCCGGTATGGAGTCCCCTGCTTCGAGCATAATGACATCACCGACCACCAGGTCTTCACTTTTTATTTCATAAATTTTGCCATCCCGCATCACCTTTGATGTGGCCGCGGATATGGCCTGTAAGGCTTCAATGGCTTTTTCTGCCTTGCTCTCCTGAAACACCCCCAGCACCGAGTTGATAATAACCACTGCCATGATGATGATCACATCCGCAAAGGATTCGCCTGAGTAAGCCGCTGTGATCCCTGATATAATTGCTGCAACTATCAAAATAATAATCATGGGATCTTTCAGCTGATTAAATAATCGAACCGCCAGGGAATCCTTTTTTGCTTCCGTCAGTTTGTTTTTGCCATTTGCTTCCAGTCTTTTCCTGGCCTCTTCAACTGAAAGACCATTTCTGCTGGAGTTTAACTCCTTTAGGACTTCTTCGGTCGTCTGTAAATACTTTTTCATTCAATTCCTTTCTCAAATAAACCACAAAAAAAAAGCCAAATGCAACCGCACTTGGCAAAAAATAACCCAAGTACAGAATACTACTGTACATGAGTCTCACTCATTAAGATAAGCCAGGTGTCTATTTACACCATGTATGTTGACTTATCACGCTAATCGCGCAAATTACTCCCTCATATCCCTTTTATTTTACCGTGTAAGGGTAAATTTGTCAAACTAAATATTATCTTTTGAAATCAGGTGAAATCAGTATTTTTTAGAATTGCTTAAATAAAACATTGCTCTTTCAATAAAGTAAAAGCCGATTTAAATCATCCCAGGCATGTCAGCATTTCAGCAAAATCAAGTTGAGAATATTGAGAGAAAAAGAGTTGAAGAGAATCGAAATAAAAAAATCAACATTTTCTTTCGGGCTTTTCGCTAAAAATTTACTTAAACTTAATATAGAATTAATGACTAAACTTGAAATATTTTGTATAATAGACAGTACAGGATAGGTACAGGAGGAATAAGTGATGAATCAGTTAAATTTATGTATTGATATTGATGGAACGATGACAGAAGCTTATGACTGGATTCCCATGGCAAATGACTATTTTAATACAAGAATTACACCTGAGAAGGTTAAGATTTATGAAATCCATAAGATACTGGGAATTCACATTGAAGCATATAATGAATTTTATCGCTTGCATGGTGAGTTGATGCATGAAGAGGTAAGAATAAGAATAGGCGTGAAAGACGTTTTGGATAGGTTGTACGAAAATCACAGGATCCACATTGTCAGTGCCCGAGAAGATCGAATGAAAAATGTTACTGAAAAGTGGTTGCGTCAACATGAAATACCAAAGCACACTTTATCCTTATTGGGAACACACAATAAAGTTTCTAAGGCCCAGGAATTATGTTGTGATCTTTTCGTTGAGGATCGATACGAAAATGCAGTGCAACTCGCATCATATGGATTTAATGTGCTGCTCATCGATTGTAATTACAATCAAGGCCATTGTTGTTCAGGAATTACCCGGGTCATGAATTGGCTGGAAATAGACGACTATATAGAAGATTATGTTCAAATATGTAAATATTCACAAATTGCAACATAGACAGAGGATTCTCTGTCTATGTTTGATTACTCAGTGTTTATCCAGTACTTCCATGAGATCCCTTTGTGTTTGGTTGGGAAGCTTTACAAATAGTAGATGCTATAATCTTTGGGACGGTGCACAACTTCACTTTTAAGAAGTTGTGCACCGTCCCAGGAATTTTAATATTAAATTTTCTCGGTTTTCATTTCTTCCGGTTTATTTTGCATCTTTTCCATAAGATCAGGAACTTTGTTTAAAAGATTTTCCAGACCGAATTTATCTTTTACCGGAAGCAAGGTAACTTCATTGTTTTGAATGACAAGCACAGCCGTCGGTGTTATCTTTGCACCAGAGCTTAAGCCGGAACCAGCACCTGAACCGGACCCGTTTTTGGGATCATTGCCGGTGCCTTCGCCAGCTCCTGTAGCGCATCCAAAGGTAATCGACACGATTGGAACAATGGTAGTTTCTCCTATGACAATAGGTTGTCCGACAACCGTTTCAGTTTTTAAAAACTTTTCCAGCTTTCCAAACAAAGCTTCAAGATTCTCTCTTACGACATTTCCAACTTCCATGATTTTTTCCTCCATTTAAATTTTTATTTTATGTTTTAGTACTAATGCGTTTTTGGAATACAACTTTTCTGACTTCTTTTTTGAAAATATACTTTATAAGAATATAAACTAATACAATAAGTCTTATTCTTCCTGAAATATTTATTTCCACATCTGTCATTTCTGAATCAAATAAGGGCTCTAGTCCAATTTGTGCCTGGGGTACAAGATTGCTGAATAATTGTATAATGAAACTAACCAAGGCTGTATTGACAGGATCATTCAAGCCATAGGAACCGAATGCTGTAATTTCTTTTGGTTTGAGAACATTAAGAACCTCTTTTAAAAATTTCAGGATTTCTTTGAAAAAGGCAATGCCCGGCCTCCTGGAATTTGATTTCCCAGGCTTTTTCCTGGGCTTTTTTCGAGACCTTTTTTTAACGGGTTCATTCATTATTATTCTTTGAAATATTCTGACTTTCATAATAGGTTGCTTATCTTCCAGCAAAAGCTCTACCTGAAAAAAACCCCAATGAACAAGCAAATTAAAAACTGCTTTTTCTTTTAACAATGCTGAAATTGCATAATCAAAAGGAATGAGCAATATTAAAAGGAGTATCATAAATATTGCAAGTAATAAAATGAGAACAATTTTAACAAACATGCCTAATATGCCGATAATAATCATAAAATATCGACCCGCTTTCATCGTTTTGATAGGTATATAACTTTCAGTGAATACATTTCCGACAATGGAATTATTTCAAAATTTGCTCCAGTGACTGCGCTCATATTTAGCATATACCCCATTAAAATTGAATTAATCATCCGATCCTTTAAAAACTCATTGTAATGCTGTCGATTAATTAACAACCATTTTAACAATGCAAATAAGGGATGCACCCATTAAAAACATAGATTCTGCAAAGGGTGTCGTTACAATGGGCAACTTTATTTTTTTGCCAATCGGGTATAAAACCGCAATGCCGGCCTTTGTTAGCATATCTTCCAGTAAGTGCACACCATAGCCAATGCCTAAAGCAATGGTTACCGGTTGATTCGCCGTTATGAGAAACACGAGACCCATTACGATGCCCAAAGATAAAAGGCTGTGGGTAAGGGTCCTGTGTGATGTCAGTGAGGCCAGGGAAAGGTAGATTCCCAGTATTAAAGGATAGGCATTTTTGAAAACATAAAGTGACAATAAAATTCCCGCTATGTTTAAAATGCTGATTTTAAAGATATTTTGCATGAATGAACTTTTGCTCTCACTGCGAGTGATCATTTGCGTTATGTCCGTATTTGTTCGATCAATATCCGGAAGCAAGGCTCCCAAAGTTCCAACAACCATTAAAACGAAGGTATCAGTTGTTGGTGCTGTATTTGCCGTTAATAACGCTCCGGTAATGAGTCCACCGGTTATAGCATGTGTTCGTCCGTTCATCTGGATTTTTCTTTCTTTTGAATACGCTGGACCGCAAATTTTCCCATAATCGCAGCTATTGGCAATCCACCCGGATTCATCTGCCACTGACTTCCCAGTACCACATTATCAAGGCCCTTAATATCTCCGGAAAACATGGTTGTTTGACTGCCAGTGGTTGTAATAAAACTCATATAGGCACCATGATAGGCGTTACAGTACCTGTGATAGGTTATCGGGGTCCAGACATCTAAAATATCAATTTTACCCTGATACGCCGGAAAATTCGTTTCGATTCTTTTTAAAACCTCATCAGCTATTTCTGTTTTTTTGTCATCATATTTCTTTTTATCCTGAACTAAGGTATTCCAGTAATCATAATCCTCTTCATATTGAATAAACTGACACTGGATCAATGTATTGCCTTCCGGTGCTATATCAGGCCCATAGGATGTATAATTTTTTACACTCATCCGCTTTGCTGTCTGGGTTCCAACTCTAATAGGTTCACACTCAAATAATATGGTATCCTCTAATTCTTCAAATCTGCCATCAACCCCAAATGCAATGTGAAAACTACTGAAAACCGGATTATTTTTCCGGTCATCATAAACATCTTTCAGTTTCTTATCCATATAGGTTTCATCCAGTAAATGATGAAAGGTAAAATCCGTATCACAGGCACAGATAATATAATCCGCATTTACAAGTTTGCTATCTTCTAATTCAATGCCTTCGGCCTTATTGTCTTCTCCTATTTTAATTTTCGAAACACCGGTATTCAAAACAATTTTACCGCCAAGATCAATAAAGCGTTTCTCCATGCGCATTGCCATTTGCCTGGAACCGCCTTCCGGGATTCCGCCATTACCCGAGGTAAAAGTTGCGTAGGATACAATCAGAGAATAGGCAAGATATTCCTTTGCCATAAAGTCTTTTATCAGACATTTAAGCAGTGGATGTTTGAATCGTTCAGAAAGTTCCGCAACATTAATTCTTCCATATTCTTTAATGACTTTTCCCATATCGCCCATAGAAAAACCAAACTTTATGATCTCAAAAATATTCATCATATCCATGGCTTTTTCAGTGGGCATCCTCATGGATTCTGCCATTCGGGTATTGGCAATAAATTTTTTGATTTCTTTTTTATCCTCTGGTGATAAAGCAAGCATTTCTTTTTCAGTTTTTTTAAGGTCTTTCCAAAGTGTGAGCTTTTCCCCGTTCAGTTTCACAGAATAAAAAGAATCCGGCTGCAATACCTTTATCGTGTTTCCCAATACACCGACATTTTCCCATATTTTATAAAGATCCGACCCTTCTTTAGTCCCCGTAAGCCAATGTAAACAATTATCAATGTAATATCCCTTTCGGTACCATCCTGTACACTGACCACCGACAATGTGATTCTTTTCATAAATTTCAGCTTCAAATCCTGCCTGTAACGCATAAATCCCTGCACTTAAACCGGCGATTCCGCCGCCAATAATGATTATTTTTTTCATGTTACCTCACCTTTTCGAATTTTTTGCTTTATAAAATGGTTGTTCCTGCTTTTTCAGTGGTGATGGCTTGTTCCCAGTGCTATTTTGAAAGTAATTTTGACGAGGAGTTGTTTCGTTTGTCACCCTTTTCATCCCTCTTATCAAGAAAATGCCCCTATACGTAAAAAAATTTGCGATCCAAAAGGATTTTGAGTTCATAATGAATGTTTTGATCATTCAAGAAACAAACAATCGTCACACTGCTTGCTGTTTTTCTGAAGAGATTGACTCAAATAATAGTGCTAGTCCTTGAGAAATTAGAAATAACGCTGCCAATATGCCCGTTTCCAGCATATGAAATACCGGATTAAATAAATAAAAAACAAACATACACACATTTATAAATCCAGATAAAAGCAACCACTTGCGTCGTGACCGCTCCTTCATATTTAAATTTACTGAGCTTTTCAGTTCATTAAGCCCGGAATAAAATGTTGAACAGGCAAGCAAAATTGCCAATACATGAGCCCTCACCATAGTTTCTGAAAAAAGGAGATAAATACCTGATATACTCACTAAAATTCCGAAAATCAGGTACTGAATTTTTTTTCTGTTTTTTATATACAAAAAGACTTCAAACCCACCAAAAATAACAAGTCCAAGGGCGAAAATCCATACTGAAAATGAAAGCAACACCGAGGGAAGAATAAAAATACAAAAACCCAGTGCAATCATAATGATTGATACAATAATTCCTATTTTTTTGTTTGAAATTATAATGTGAATTTTTTTCATTGTCCATTTACTCCTTTAAAATTGAATCTTTATGAGTCAGTATACCAAATAAATGCGAACAAGTAAATTATAAGCAACTCTTTTAGACAAGGTTAAATTCGAAAGTAAATTCATTTACCCCTGATTTTGCACACACGAAACATGAAAAAGGCAGCAATGACATTTTTGTTTCCTATATGAATTGATTGATCTGATAAAATAAAGCCACAGAAATTCTTTGAGAATTTCTGTGGCTTTATAATTTTTATGTGACACCGCTGCTGCATATATGAGTTCTGTCTTAGGTCATCCTATGCAAACTTGATAGAAAGCTGTCCGTCTGTGTACTTTGCACTTTGAACCGTTTTGTTTTTCAGTACATCCGGCAGTGTAAAACACCGTTTTTCATTTTTGATTTGTATCATGAGTTCATTGCCCTTCTGGCCCATAACCATATCCGCCTTATTCGCAAAGGGAATATTTAAAATGAAACAATACCCATCACTTATTTTTTTCACCTCAAATATTTTATCCCTAAACAAAACGGCTGCAGGGTCAGTGTCTTTAAAAATTTGCAGTGCAGCATCTAAGAGTAATTTTTCAGATACAAGTTCTTTACTTTGCAGCATCAGAGTGAAAACAGGGATCTTTGAAAAACTTGCCTGAATCTCCTTCAGTCCTTCCTCTTGGAGATTAATCCACTTGCTGAAATACCCTTCTAACGCCTGTTTCGGATAGACCTTGTTGACAATGATGGCATCAATATTATAATTATACAAATGAAGGTAGGTGAAATTTCGTTTCGCCTCCTTTATAACAATACGTTCAGGGGTTGTGACAATCCGAATACTGAGAATTTCCTTATTCGTCATAATGGACTGAAGCTTATACAATTTTTCATTTAATAGTTCAATATCATCAAAGACATTTTCCTCAGGCATGGGGATTTTCATAATTCTTTCCACCATGGGACCTGCCACCTTGACTGCTTTTCTTTTCATGGGAAGCACGGTTTTTATTAAATTGCCAAACATTTCGGGAAACTTCAGAAGTGATAAGGTTTCCCCGGTAGGGGTGCAATCCACAATAATCCGGTCGTAATCACTGTTATTGTATAATTCCTGGATTCTCAAAAGGGAGAATAATTCATCCATTCCAGGGATCATGGTGAATTCTTTGATTTCTGTATTTTCGGGGTTGAGTGAGGAAATCATGTTTCCAAAGGCCTTCATCATGTTTTTAAAATCCTTTTCCATTACGTAATTGGGATCAATTTCCAGGGCGAAGAGATTATCGGCAACTTCCACCTCGACCTTACCAATGGGAATATTAAATAAGTCACCAAGATTATGAGCCATGTCCGTGCTAACGATCAGTGTTTTCTTACCTTCTTTTGATGATTTCAGGGCATGGGCTGCAGCTACACTTGTTTTTCCCACACCGCCTTTGCCTGTCAAGCCGTTTTACTAAAACAGTTCATTTTTTATATCGTTAAACCCTATTTCGACTTCTTCTTAGTCTTCTGCATTGGCAACTCCTCATAGGACTTCAAAATAAACTCCGTCAAAAAGTCCCGATTCTCCAGATCACTGATTACAAACATCGGCCTAGCACCTTTATATGGCGGCGCTTCCTCAGGATCAGTTAGAATTGCTTCCCCTCCAGTGGTTTTCTTGACAAAAAACTGATTATCGCAGATCAGGCCGATAATTTTGCCATTGCAGTAAACCGCATACTCTCCAAACATCTTGCGGCTGGTTATCTCCCCTGCTCCGCTTATCTGATCGCATACGTAGTCGACAAATTCCTGTGATGATGCCATATTATAAAACCTCCCGATTTAATAATTCGTTAAATAAACTTTTGAAAAGATAGAAACCCGAAAAAATGGGTGCGACATAAAGAAAGAGTTCTTTGTATTCTGATTGATAGACCATGAATGGTCCATAAAATGGAAATGATCCCATGATTGAAATTGCCAGCCATGCAAATGCGATTAGAAGCGGCCACACTGAAAAGTGGAATCCAGGCCGATTTTTGAAGCTCAGAAAACTGAGCAACACTCCTAAGAAAAACCATTGAAAAAATGTAATGCTGTAAAGCGTTATACTATATATTTTATATGAAGATAGAGTGGTTTCTGCCATTGTGAAAAGATCGTTTTTATGACTGTCAAACAGATTTTTCATGAGTATGAAATATAGAATATACACCAATATCGAACCTGCCTGAATCAGAAGCAGTTGTTTTTCGCTTTTCATATAAGACTTCTTTCTCTTCTTTAATAGTGAATAAAAGTTTTTTTAATTTAAATTTCTTGTTGTTCCATTGTAACCCTTGCCCCTTTTTACGTCAATGAATATAATCGTAATGTTATTTCCCTGGGTGAATGGCATGCCTGGCGGCGTATCGGAAAACATAATCACATTGTCTTTAATCGTGAGCATGGTATGGGCCACAAGATTTTTAACCTCATCTGTTATGGGATAATTCGGATCTGGTGGCATTTCTCCATAGGTCATGATCTGGGCTTTATCCGTTTTAAATACATCTGCATAAAAGGCAACGGCCTCCCGACAGTTTCCAGAAAAATTAATATAGGGTTGAATTTTCAAAATCTTTCTCCTTTTTATTTATTTTTATATACCACAAAGTATTTTTGCAGTAACTATAGTATTTATCCATTATTTTTTTTTTTAATCTTTTTATGACACATTTAAGAAAATATTTAAGATCTAAAATTTATATTTCAGGCTGTCCACAAACTGATTTGTTAAAAGAAAAAAAATGGGGTTTTGCGGAAATCACAAAATATTTTCACAATCATTAAAGCCAATCATGGTATAATAGCACCAGTATTGCGGTCTTTATGAGACCCAGCAGGGAAAATTGATTGCTTCAAATGAAGCAAGCTTTTTATGAGAGGAATGGAATGACAGCCATATGTTTATAATTGAATTATTAATCAGAACCTGTTTAGAAACCCTGTATTTAACCGGAGTTATTATTTTGGCTGGACTCCTTCTTGGGTTGCTCCAGAATAGCGCTACACGAAATTTCCAAAGAAGTTTAGGAAATAATGCGGTGATGGTCACCGGATTTATCGGGACCCCTATCCATGAATTGAGTCATGCTTTTTGTGCCATAATATTCCGACATAAAATCACCGGCATTAAATTATTTCAACGACCTGATGAAAATGGTGTTATGGGTTATGTGGAACACTCTTACAATAAAAACAGCATTTATCAGCAGATTGGGAATTTTTTCATTGGCGTGGCCCCTATTTTTGGCGGGATCTTAGCGATTATTGGACTCATGCGCCTGCTGGTTCCACAAGCTTTTGAAATGTTTTTCAAAATATTGGTGGACAGTGTCAATTTTGAAACCTTTAATCAAGTCACACTTGGGGGAATTGCCAATGCCTATTTAGGATTATTAAGACTTATTTTTTCATTGGAAAACTTTAAAAATGGTTATTTTTATATTTTCTTATTTGTAGCCATTTGTATATCTTCTCATATGTCATTAAGTCCTGCTGATATCAAAGGAGCCTTTAAAGGACTGGTAACCATCTTTCTGTTTTTGCTAATATTCAATGCTCTGGGTTTATCACAGTATATTGTGGCTATGGATATCATCAAATATAATGTTTTAATCACAGGATTTTTGATGATCACGGTTATATTTTCGGTGATAACCTATTTAATCAGTTTAATCAGTCTGATTTTTGCCAGAAGATGATAGTTGCAGAGTTTGGGGTTTTCAATGAAGATCGTGATTTCCAGTCACACAGCAGAATCGCTATTTTATTTGAGTGAATATTATTATTGACTGCAAAATAGGGTATAATAAAACTAGAAACTAAAAAATTCAATTAAATGGAGGAAAACAACAATGGGTAAACTTGAAGGTGCCGAAATGGTAGGATTAAGGTATAAAGAGACTGAAAAGCTACTGGCTGTGTATCCCAATAAACCTGAAGGAACAGATGAAGAAATTGAAAAAGCAGTGAAGTTCTGGTATTATCAACAGGGCTGTGAGGCAGAAGAGAAAATGAAAGATGCTTATGTGGATACATTAACCAAATATGAAGTAAAGCTAATGAACAAACTTTATAAATAAAGCGTAATGAAGAAATGTCGAACTTGATTTTGTTGAAATTGAAAGGGTCCAGGTAAAGATTATATTCCGGACCCCTAAGCTTTCCTGTCAACAGAAAATATTATCATTTCCATTTGGTATTCTTTATACATTGTTCATTTGATACTGGAATCATTCGCAATTGATCGCACACTGATCGGATCTGATGATGGTTTTGGATGTTTAAAAGGTCCCCCGCTTTTTCCGGGTTGGTTAACATTTCGCTCACTCCGTTTGCAAGGTTTTTAGCTGTTTTTGCACATTTACTATGCACTTATTATACCGCAAAATGCCTTGAAAGTCAGTAATAATGCAGGCTTGAGGATTATTCAGTACGCATTACCATAGAATCCAAAGCGTTTCAAATTTTGAAGTGTCAGAGATACATAAGTGTTTTGAATCCGCCATAGATCATGCGACTGTCATCGAAAGGCATTAACTCACCAGGATCCATTATTTCATTCATTCTCGGATCCGCCATGACGGCAGCATTCACCTTGTCACGATGTTCTTTGGACTCAAACACAATCCAGGAAAAAATGACGGTCTCACCTTCGAGAGCTCCTGCAGATTGATTGAAGGAAACCATTTTTTCAAGGTCTAAGTCATCACCGACGCATTCAACAACCCTGAGAGCACCATGCCAAATCCAAATTTTTCCAGCTTTTTCAGCCATTTTCCGGTACTTCTCAACATTTTCTAATTTAATTGGGATCACATAACCGTCTACATACTTTTTCATGAATTTACCTCCTGTTTTTCTTAATAATACCCTCGTTAAATCACTATAAACATTTCGCAGGGATGAATAAATTTCAGGAATAGCCGGCACTGGTATTACCCGCTGGCAGACGTTTATTTTTCTATCCATTTACACGCTATCGCTTAAAGGATATAATTATTTCAATAACGTCTAAAATTTAACTGCCTAAGAGGAGAAATTACCCATGTCTATCATTAAAAATACGATCCAAACATATGATCAAATTTACCAGGTTGAAAAGGATTACCCATTTGAAGTTATTGTCACTGATAATATTTATTCAGAGAGACTGAAATTGTGTAAGACAAAAAGTGAACAAGCGAGTGTGGAGACATCGGAACAGGAACTAAAAAACAGCCATAAACTGTTAGTCCTGCCGGATGACCAGGACAGTCATTTCTATTTATTGATGCATGAAGATCTTTTTTATGGAACTGATATTTATTGTCAGACCATCGCCTATGAATACACCCGGGTCATCGATTATTTTGAGTGTAAAGAAAAATACGCAATTGAAAATCTGAGGGTCGATTCATTTCCTGACTCGGATTGTTTTAATTTTCTTTCTGAAGTCAGAGCAGGTTTTAGAGGATTCAGTCTATTTTACAACTTGACCAGTATGGAAAAGAAGGCGGTGTTATTTTCCTATCTATGCGGGATGGTGCCTGATTACGAAAAAGAATTGGAGCATGACCTCCCTGATCACATGGATGCTCTGGCAGAATTTTATGGCCAATTTCTTGCCATTAGCTTCTATGCGAATTTTGAACTGAGCCTACCCGACTACATTAATCGACATCCTATTCATGAGTTACTATCCCTGGTTCATGACAATATTGATAATGTCAGCATTTTTGAAAATTATGACTTGATCACTGAAGCTTACAGCAATTTTATTTTAAATAAATCAAAGGTCGCCCATGTCCATACTCATAAGTGCAACCACTCCCACGGCGGGCCTCATAACCATTGAATCGGGTCGAATGTTGGACGGGTTCGCTATTATTTTATTAATCTCCTTGATTCATGTCAATTTATTTGCAATAATTGAATCATCAGCTATATAATATCGAAATTTTTAGGAGGTTTTTATTATGTCTAATGAAGAAAAAAGTTTGGAACAATCTCAAAAATCACCCGCTAAACAATCGGGTCAATTGGTTCATGACGATGTTGATCTGATTAAAAACTATTTAACCACTGCATTTATAAAAAAGCACACCTGTTTTTCTGATCTTGAAACATTTTTAAATTCCGGAGGTTTTACCGCCAAAACAAAGCCTGAGTTCCACTCCATTCCGGTGGATGCTCTTGATGCACTGGTTTTGAAAAACAGCAGATATTCAACCTGGTCCGAAATGGTTTCTGCAGCAGGGGATTATTATTTTGAGAATCAGATGAAAGAGATTAAATTCAAAAATATTTAATCTTGATATTTTTCCATTGCAGCACGATTAGAATCGAAAAGAGACAACGACTATATCGTCGTTGTCTCTTTTCGATTCTCTGATGTCTTTCAGAACATCACTCGATATCCAATTCGTCATTTTCTTCCTGATTAACAAACGGGTCGATATGTACGCTTACCCGGGTGTTTTTCAATTCATCACACATTGCTTTTTTCAAACATCCGACAATATCATGGGCTTCCATCACTGTAAGGCTGGGATCCACGGTGATATGAAAATCGATGTGTCTGATATTTCCCGACTTTCTTGTTTTCAGTTTATGATAATCAATGAGTTGATTGGCACAATCATTTCTGACTTTTTCAATCACTGTTTTTATTTCCTGTTCTTCTTGATCGGACAGTCTGCTATCCATCAGAAATTCAAGCGCATTACGACATAATACCCAGGCTTCCTTGATAATCAGCAATGCCACTAATATTGCGACAATTGAATCCAGCACCAAAATCCCTGTGAGTTTAATGAGGATGATACCTGCAGCCACACCTAATGATGTATAAATATCTGTTTTCAGGTGCAGAGCATCCGCTTCAAGGGCCATGGAATCTTCTTCTTTCCCGACTTTGTATAAAATTTTCGAAACAAAGAAGTTAACCACTGCTGCAGTCAGCATCACTGCAATGGCAATCCCCGCGGCTTCAATTTCCACAGGTTCGGATATTTTCTTCACCGCTTCAAAAATAATCAACCCGGCGGCTATGAAGATTAATACGCCTTCCACAATGCCTGATATGTTCTCGATTTTCCCATGACCATAGGGATGTTCCCGGTCTGCGGGTTTTGAAGATGTCCTCACGGAAAAAAAGGCAACGCATGATGCCATAAGGTCCATTGAAGAATGGATGGCTTCTGAAATAATACTGACGGAACCGCTTAAAATACCGGCCACTACTTTTAAAATAATCAGCATTGTATTTGAGCCAATTGACAATAATGCAACGCTACTTTTTCGATCGAATTTTTTCACTAATATTTTCCTCCTTTAATTACAAGAAACGGGTCAGGGACGTTTGCTTTACTTCCCGGGGTAGCAGGCAACTCCAGGAAAGCTTTGAGTTTACTGGTTGTGAACCCAAAAAAATCCTGTGGAACTTTCAATTGTTATTGAAGTCCCACAGGATATCACCCTGCTGCCAATGAAGGCCCAGCAAATAGTCAATTCTAAATGCCTGTTCGTTTTACGTAATTTTCAAATTTTAACATATAATTTTTCTATTGTCAATTAAATTTTAGCCTTACTGTTCTTAATGATAACTCTCTTGCCATTTGATGACAATCTTCGTATAATGATATCAGATAAGAAATTGGGAAGGCTTTCCAGTTTACAAAAATATTGTTAAAAATTTGAGAAAAATTGTGGAGGCAATCAATGAAACGTTTATTTATTTTCCTGGGACTTACATTTGTCCTGACCTGGATTGTGGAGTTTACTTTAATGGCAAATGGTGGGTTGTCCGGTCCCTACGCCTACATTGTTTTAGCAGGGATTATGTTCATTCCCGCACTTTCCGTGGTCATCACCCGTCTCATCACCAAAGAGGGATTTAAAAACTTTGGTTTAAAACCCCGTTTTAAGGGACATATCCGCTATTATGTCACTGCCTGGTTTGCTCCTTCCCTTTTAATTGTGTGTGGTGCTTTATTTTATTTTCTGATTTCCCCGTCCCATTTTGATCTGACTATGAGCAACATGTTTCAACTTTACAGAGCACAGGGTGCAGACGCCACGCAGTCAACCTTAATGGCCAGTTTTCTTGCCCAGGTAGTCGTGGGCTTGCTTTTTGGTCCACTGCTAAACATTATTACCACCCTGGGGGAGGAAATCGGATGGCGGGGTTATTTGCTGCCCAAGCTAATGGAAATGGTCAGTGGGCGCAAAGCCGTTGCGATTTCCGGTGCTATCTGGGGTTTATGGCACGCACCGGTTATTGCCATGGGTTATAATTATGGATTTGACTATGCATTTTTCCCCTGGGGCGGTATTTTAGCCATGATTGTTTTTGGTTTCTTTGCAGGGTCGTTTTTATCCTATCTTGCAATCAGAACCAAAAGTGTGCTGCCGGCTGCCATAGCCCACGGCTCTCTGAATGGTTTTGCAGCCATTTCCGTCTGGGTTACCATTGGTCAAACCAGCCCCTTTATCGGGCCTTTGCCGGTGGGCATCATTGGCGGCTTTGGATTAATCGTGTTAGGCACGGTTTGTTTTTATCTCATCGGTCAGCCAACCGCAGCGGCAGCATCTGATGCAAACCCGAGTTGAGAAACTTGTCTAAATATGTTGAAGCCCTTATCAGCCTGGGATTAATCCAGATTGAACCAGACAATTATCACGCTTCATTAAAATTTTATCAATGAATATTTTGGCGATATTTGCATCAAATAGGGTGCCGGAACATTTTTTAATTTCCGTCATGGCTTCTTCCGGGGTGAGGGCTTTCCGAAAAGGTTTTTCGACAGTCATGGAACTGTATGCATCCGCTATGGCCACAATTCTGCCCTGCAGGGAGATCTCTTCTCCTTTCAGTCCTTTAGGATAGCCACTTCCATCCCAGCATTCATGATGCTCAAGGACATATTTGGCAACTTCCGCTAATTCGTTCACTGAACGGAGGATATGATAGCCTGTTTCAGGATGTCGTTTGATTTCAGACCATTCATCAACCGTTAGCTCTTCCGGTTTATTCAGTATTTTATCTTCAATGGCTATTTCACCGATATCATGCCTTAAACCAACCATTTTAATCTGGTTGATGGCTTCTGACTCAAAGCCCATTTCTGTGGCAATCCCTTCACAAAAATGACTGACTTCCTTGGAATGAAGCATTTTTTCGCTGGATTTTTCGTTTTGCGATTCAACAATTAAATCAATGGTCTCTTTTTTCGCCAATGGACTCATAACAAGTTTGTGTCTGTACATGGCATCTTCCGCTTTCTTAAAGACATCATTCATATCTTCATAAAGATTATGTTTGACGGAAAAACCCATGGAAACCGACAAAATGGTATGATCAATTTTTACATTTGAAATGGTGGTTTGGAGACGTTTAATTAAACTTTTAGCATCCTCTGCATTTGTTTTTGGCAACAGAATCACAAATTCATCCCCTCCTGTTCTGAAGATGATTTCATCACTTCGACATTCGGCTTTTAGGATCTCAGCAAATTTTTTTAACAGGGTGTCTCCCCTCAGATGACCATAGGCATCATTGATTAATTTAAGTCCGTTATTATCCGCCATCACTAAGGCGATTGGTAAATTTCGCTGCGTATTCAATCGCCGCAATTCTTCCTCATAATACCGACGGTTATAAAGACCGGTCAGCTGATCATGATAACTTAAGTAAAGGACTTCCGCTTCGGCATGTTTTCTTTTTTCGATGTTGCGGCTCACACTTACGATTTCCATCTCTCCATTTGAATTATACCGGCATTGTGTTGACACTTCAACCCAAACGACATCACCATTTTTGCATATTTGCTGAATTTCATAAAGGTAATTAGTTGAATCCTCCGGATTGGAAACCAGGGTTTCCACATTTTTCCTGATGGCGGTTCTCATCACGCGTAAGGATTCCGGGGTCATGGAATCTTCCATATTTTCCGTCAGGGCCTCTTTGGGAGATAATCCTCTTAACTGCAGTATGGATGGGCTTATATAGGTGAGTCTGTTTTTACTGATATTAAAGACCCCGATGACATCAGAAGCGAACTCAGTGAGAAAACGATATTTTTCTTCGCTTCTTTTCAATGCGGTTTCAGCATTTTTCTGATCGGTGATATCATAACTAATACTCATAATATGCGGCACGTCATTGAGAGTGATCATCGCTGCGGAAACAGTACAAACATGAATGCTGTTATCTTTATACCTAAAATTCATCTCTTGGTCTTTAAAGGATTTGTTTTCAGTGATCAACTTTATCATCTTTTGCCGTTCGTTTATATCCGCATAAATATTAAGATCCATTAACTTTTTATTGGCCAGCTCTTCCCTGCTGAAACCGGTGCGCTGCAAAAAACGAAGATTGAAATTTACGACAGTCCCGTCAGCAAGGGTGGTAATCAGGCTTGCACCCGGGCTGAGGTCGAAAATCTGCTTGAAGCGTTCTGCGGAAGCATTTATTTCTGAATTGATACGTGTATTGATCATCGATATAAACGTAAAGGTAATAATAAAATTAAAGATGAATACCGCGGTAAACGAAAGCATTTGTAAAAAGTTGGTGTACACGACATTATTTGAAGGAGTGACAATTAATGCAGAAAAAGCCCGTAGAAGTGTAAGTGTTCCAATAAATAAAAACATTCCAACAAGATGTCTGGTCCAGGAAATCAGGGGAATAATTTTATTTTTTAGAAGATCAGATGCAATTAATAGATATATTAACCCCATGGAAAGATGGATGATGAAAATTCGATGGCTAACAGAATGACTTATAAATGAAAAATAAGTCATTAACAATAAGTACAGTGCTAAAACAGATAGGGACAGCCATTTTTTTTCCTTTAGATTGAAAAATCGAATCAATCCCATATACTGAAGAATGATGGCTAAAAGCAGCAGGGAATTTCCTAATATCGTAACAACCTGAGTTAAAGAGGTTAAATGCCGGAGTATGATAAATAGAAATCCAAGGCCGAATAAGCAGCAACTGATTCCAAATAATCGGATACCCTGATAATTTCTATTCAATGACGATTGGAAAAAGATGATAATTGCTTGAAAAATACTGGAACTAATTAAAATAATCGCAATTGTACTGCTATCAATTTCCATAAACAACCTCCCACATGAATAATAAACGTCTTACCTCAAACAACACACTATTTTCAACAAGTATATTCTATTTATATAGCCATATTTACGGAAAATAAACATATTTTTGAAAAAAGTCAAATAACCTCAAACAAAGAGCTACGATATTTCAAAAATTATTAAAACTGACATCAACGCAATCTATAGTAATTATTTGGATTAATCTCATAAATGGTAGTTTCTACCATTTATGATGAAATTATGTTAGAATAGAGTAAAAAACAGGAGAATATTATGAAACGTCAGGATTATATAACCTGGGAAGAATATTTTATGGGGATCGCCCTGTTGTCTGCAAAACGGAGTAAAGACCCGAATACACAGGTTGGAGCCTGCATTGTCAACGATAGAAACATCATATTATCCACCGGCTACAACGGCATGCCAAAAGGATGCAGCGATGATGACCTGCCCTGGGATCGTGATGGCAATTTTCAGAATACCAAATACGCCTATGTCTGTCATGCGGAATTGAATGCAATTTTAAATTCAGATGGCCGCTCCCTGGCCGATTCCATTCTTTATGTGACTTGTTTCCCCTGTAATGAATGTGCCAAGGCCATTATTCAGGCTGGGATTAAAAAAGTGGTTTATCTGGAAGATAAATACCCGGACTCGGATGCCACTTGCGTTTCCAGAAAACTCTTTCATATGGTAGGAATGACACTGGAACAATTCAAAAGCACACTGTTCGAGAATGGTTTAACGCTTTATAACTGAGAATACATTTAACGAGACAATAAACCGGGCATGAAAAAAGAGATACCTGGAATTAAAGTGGACCCCATAAGATAGACAGTTGAAAAAAGAGATATCACTCTTAGAATTTAACTGACTCTATTTTACAGGGTCTTTTTTTGTTATACAAAAATTTTATTGTCAAGTCTGGCGGTTATTTTAAACTATTTTTATGAATGACAATTTTGATATCGTCATAGCTGCAGGTGTTTCAACGCTTGCACGCCTTGTTACTACGAAATCCGGGTTAGGAAATTTCGTTGGCAGGCTGTTTTTTTAAGTATGTATAGAAATAGATTCCCGGAACCACAATAGCTCCGCCAATAATATTACCTATTGTTACCGGAATAAGATTATTAAAGACCATTTGACTTATTGTAAAATCCGCTCCTAAAAAGTAACCTATAGGTAGAAAAAACATATTCGCAACACTATGCTCAAATCCTGCCAATACAAATAACATCACAGGAAACCATATTGCAAATATTTTACTAATAATGTCTTTCGCTCCAGTCGCCATCCAAACGGCTAATACCACAAGTATATTGCAAAATATTGCCCGAATAATAACAGGAACTAATGGAATCGCAACCTTTGCCTCTGCTATTCCAATTGCTTTGGCAGTCATCGCTTCTGATCCATATAAGCCGCTTTTATACAGTAAATAAGCCAATAATACACCTCCTATGAGATTGGCAAAATAAACAATCCCCCAGTTTCGAAGCATTGCTCCTACTGTAATTTCTTTATTAAACACCGATATGGTCATAAGACAATTGCCCGTAAATAACTCTGCGCCACAAAACACAACAAGCATCAAACCAATCGGAAAAATACCGGCACCCAGCAATTTTGCAATGACGCTTTCAAACCCGCTACCTGCACCAGCATTTACGATTGTGCTTCCGTAAGCACCTAAACCAATATATGCACCTGCTAAAATGCCTAACAAAAGCATTTTATCCATCGATAGTCCAGCCTTTTTATTACATCCTCCAACCATACTTTCGCTAATTTCTTTAGGCGTTAAGAAATTGTTTGTCATTTTTCTTCCTCCTTCTTTAAACTAGTTACGACTAATGTTAATCAGATATAACTTTACGGTAATCCTATCATTTCTTTTTATAGAAGTAAACCTTAGTTGGAGAGAATTATCAATGAAAATGAAATTACTTTTGACACCCTAACCAACCATATTAGTTCCTCCAAATTTTAATTGTTTTTATTGATACTGCCATCATAGGCTTTTATTCGGAGATTTACGATAGACAAAAAAAGCACCGTGTCTAAAGTTTCAACACGGTGCCCATAGTGTAAATACTTTAGACAGATTGGCCTTATTGTCTAAAGTTATTATAATGTATAAATAAAATTGCGAAAATATTCAGAAAATAAACCGATCAAAAATGGCATCATGACCCTGGTTTTTTGAATTTCTCCAGATCCTTTTCAATATTCCCTTGGATTAGAATGCTCAGCCGGTCGATGATGGTCCCTGGTTCTTCTTTCATCCCCTGTTGAATCCATTCCAGCATGAGTCCTACAAAGCCATATTTATAGAAATCGGCAATAAATGCTTTGTCGTCATCCCTGACGGTCATTCCCGCCGCTTTTTCTTCAATGACCCCCATTATAAGATGGTGGGTTTCATGATAAAGGTAGGTTTCCAGGTGTTGCCGGCTGATAGAGTGGTAGATATTTTGGACAAAATCTTTGTTTTCAAGGATGTATTCGAGTATCTTTAAGAACCCCTCCTGCCAGGTGTTGTAGGTTTTGTTTCCATCCAGAGCCCTGGTGGCTTCGCTGGTGTAGATCCATTCTATGAGATCATAAATATCATGGAAATGATAATAAAATGTCTGTCGATTCACTTCACATTCGGTAACGATATCGATGACGGTGGTTTTAGCTAATGATTTTTCTGAAAGCAGCTTTTTCAATGATGCTGCCAGGGCTCTTTTCGTTGTCTGGGACACAGGCTACCTCCAATTGATTACTTTTTATTATAAAAAGATATGAGCCGGTTATTTTAGATCGTTTTTATGAATGACAATTTTGATATCGTCATAGCTGCAGGTGTCAGGCAGAGCTTCCTTAATGGGTTTCAGGGCGTCTAAACCCACGCTTTCAATAGCGTCCAGGATTTGTGTTTCTTTTGTCTGATCAATAAACCCTGACCAATCCACGGTTTTACCCTCCTGATCACACCGGAACAAATGGCCGAGCACGGTGTTAAGGGACAGCCCTCTTTCCGCTGCGATTTCACCAAGAGATTGTCCCTGAATAAAGGCTCCATAGGTTGTGTCATGGGAACCAACCGTGGATTCCTTGATGGGGGTTTCCTCTGGTTCCGGCTTCTGCCTGATTTCAAAGGGATTAGTGTCAACAAAGTTTTGAATTTCATTGATAAAAAGGTCGCCGTAGTTTTCAAATTTCGCCTGGCCGACCCCGTTGATTTTCAAGAAGTTTTCCTGATCCAAGGGGAAATAAGCGGCCATTTCCTTGAGGCTGGCATCGTGAAAAATCATGAAAGGCGGCAGTTCTTTTTCCTGGGAAAGGCTGTAGCGCAGGGCCTTGAGCTGTAAAAACAGGGCTTCATCACAGTCAATGGGCGGTTTTCCAGATATCTTGCTTTTGCTTTTCACTGCCTTCATTTCCACCAGATGCTTTTTGTGAAAGACTTTTTCCTGGCCTTTGAGAACCCCGGTGGATAAGGCGGTGAGTTTCAGCACCGGGTATTCGTCCGCGGTAACGACAACATAACCTTTGGCCACCAGAGTCATAATGATTTCCCGGAGGCTTTCCAGGGTATGCTCTTTTAAAATGCCGTAGGTTGAAATCCGGTCCAGGTTCAAGTCCAGGATTTTTTTGTTTTTTGAGCCGCGGAGCACCGAAATCACCATGTTCAGGCCAAACCGGCTGTTCATGCGGTAGATGCAGGACAGAATCTTCTGGGCTTCCAGGGTAATATCCACCATTTCCGACTGGTCCAGACAGTTCCCGCAGTTCCCACAGTTTTCATAGTCGGCGGTTTCTCCGAAATACTGGAGGATGCTTTTTCTGAGGCAGTCGTTGGTATGGCAATAGTCCACCAGATATTGCAAATTTTCAAACAACAGCTTTTCCCGCTCCGGGGAAGTCTGATTCATTTGAATCAGCCGTTTCTGCTTCACTATGTCGGCAGGGGAATACAAAATGGTGCAGTGGCTCACTTCCCCGTCTCGTCCGCCACGGCCGGCTTCCTGATAATAGGCCTCCATGTTCTGAGGCATATTGTAATGGACAATAAAGCGGACATCGGGCTTGTTGATGCCCATGCCAAAGGCATTGGTGGCCACCATAATGTTGATCTTGTCATGAATAAAGTCATGCTGGTTCTGCTGACGGGCCTCGGACCCCATGCCGCCGTGATAGGCCGCGGCGGAAAGTCCCTGGGCATTGAGCTTTTGGGTTAAGCCTTCCACGGTTTTCCGGGTGGCGCAGTAAATGATTCCGGATTGGTCTTCGTAGTTTTTGCGGATGGCATCCCGAACATAGGAAAACTTGTCTCCGGTTTTGACCACCTGGTAGAGCAAGTTGGGGCGGTCAAATCCGATAATGGACTCCACCGGGTTTTTAAGCTGCAGCAGTACCTTGATTTCCTGGATGACTTTCACCGTGGCAGTGGCGGTGTAGGCTGCTACCACCGGCCGTGGGGTAAGGGATCCGATAAAGTTGGGAATGGCCTGGTAACTGGGGCGAAAATCATGGCCCCACTGGCTGATGCAATGGGCCTCATCCACAGCCACCATGGAAATATTGAGCTGCTGCGCCAGTTCGATAAAGGAATAGGCGCTGAGTCGTTCCGGGGCAATATACAGCAGTTTGTATTGATTGGCCCGGATGCCTGCCATGCGGCTTTCATAGGTATTATCATCCAGACTGCTGTTGAGAAAGGTGCTGGATATGCCCATTTCTCCCAGGGCATCCACCTGATCCTTCATCAGCGAAATTAAAGGAGAGATTACCAGGGTGATTCCCTCCATTTGTATAGCAGGCAGCTGATAGCACAGGGATTTTCCACCGCCGGTGGGCATAATTCCCAGAACATCTTCGCCAGTCAGCGTTGCGTTGATGATCTTTTCCTGTCCTTCTTTAAATGTATCATAGCCGAAATAACGGCTTAGGTTTTTTTTCAGTGTCATCTATTCTCCTCAGGACAATCTTAATAATGGATTGTCAGCTACTATTATATGATAAAAGACAGGTGATGACAATGGGTGTCAAAGGTGAGTTAAGTTTATTACCACGTCAAAATGATTGGGAATTGAAAAAGAGACATGCACAGGCATGTCCCTTTTATTTTTTGACAAACCCGTCCCAGTAACAAACCCGTCCTTTTGTCACCCGGCATTTCAGGTCAGGTATTTTTTGATTTTCATAATATTTTGTTTGTCCTCGTAACGGTACTCCACTACGTCCATACTCTTTTTAACCATCAAAACTCCCAGGCCGCCGATTGCCCGATCCTCAGCCGTCAATGTAATGTCTGGCTCTGGATTATCAAGGGGATTGTAGGGTTTTCCCTGGTCAATGAATTGAATTTCCACCAAGGGCGGTTCACCGTAAACATCACATTGGATGATTATATCTCCGGTATCAGGGGTGTAGGCAAAATGCACAATGTTCACATAGATTTCCTCCACAGCAAGATCAATCTGAAATTGCGTTTTCATGGTGGAACCCGCCGCCGCAAGCTCGGCATCGATGAATTCAAGTACTCCTGCCAGGTTATCCGCAGACGCATTAACCGTCAAGCTTTTCATATCATTAATCTCCTTTACTGTTGGTTAATAAATCTACAGAGATGCCCATGACATCAATGGTTTTTATGGACTGAAATCCATGCCGCTCATAAAAAAACCGGTTGTCTTTTATGTTGCTGTTTTCAAGATAAATTGGGCAGTCACTGAATTTTCCGGTGGCGTATTCCATGAGCAAATGACCCGATCCTTTCATAACAGAGCCGATCATAAACAGGTAATGATGCTCTCGGTTATAATGATACCGCTCGGTGATTAATCCTTCATTTTGCAGCTTGATCAGGCTTTTAATCTGGATTATCATCAAAAATTTGAATATCTCCCCAAACATTCCGCTTTTGAGTGCATTGCGGATGCTGAAAAATGGTGTTCCCTTAAAATTCCAAATTGAGACCCCTACAATTTTATCATCAAAAACAGCTGTATGAATTTCGCCGTTGTCATTAAAGTAGTCAAGCATCAGTTTCAGATACCGGCGAAGCTCTCTTTCATTCTGGAAAATTGCTTGATACAGCAGATCATTTTTAAACGCTGTGGTTAAAACATCTGTGGCAGTGGCAAGGCTTTTTTTATCCAGCTTTCTGTCCAGTATTGTTATCATAACAGCCTCAAAAACAGTTCTTTATTTAATTCCAAAAACGAAATGTTCTCTCTGGTCCAACGTTCTCGGCCTCCGAAGGATGATAATATTTTGAATCCCTCCGGGGTTATGGCATATCCGAATACATGGTCAATGGCATAACCATCCTGATGCTTTTCTTTCAGATAATCTCTGACGGCGTCCAATAACATGATCGAAAGCCCTTCATTGCGAAAGGGTTTGTCAATTACCAGATCAAACATCAGGATATGGTTTCCCACCCCTTTTGTCAGTGGCTTCACGTCGACTTCACACAGATTATCATCGAAATACTCCTGTTGGGAGTGGGCCCGTTGGTAAATCGAGGGATCCACATTATAAAAGCAAATAAATCCCATCAGGGTATTGCCCGAATAAGCAGCTATGATGCTGTCCTTGAATTTCAGAAAGCGTTTTAATGCCATGCCTTCATCGGTCAGAATGTCATTTCCGAAAACCGTGAGATCAAGGGCAAGAATGGAATATAGCGCTTCTACCGACAAGTCTTGTCCGTATTTTATCATAATATCCATTCTTTTACTCCTCTAACTTAAATCCAAGCATGGTGATGTCGTCAAACTGGGGTTCTCCATGGGAAAATTTGTCCACATCATCGAGAACACTGGCACACAGGGACTTGATATTCCGATCTTTCTGTGAGCTAATAAGGGTGACCAGTCGGTCATCTCCGTAAAATTCAGCTGCGGTATTGTTGGCCTCGGTGATACCGTCGGTATAGAGATAAATTATATCACCTTTTTCAATGCTTGATTCATTCATTGTATATTTAGCGGTTTCAAGACCGGCACACACAAATCCTTTTTTACCGGTAAGCAGTTCAACCGATCCGTTCTTCTTCCAGATAATTGCGGGATTGTGTCCGGCATCACACCACTGGAACTCGCCGGTTTTCACATTGATAATCGCAATAAACAGGGTAACAAACATGCCCTGTTCGTTGTTTTTACACAAATTGATGTTGGCTACGGTCATGACTTCGTCAACCGGCAGTCGCCTGAGAACAAGGTCTTTTACGGTGGCTTTGGTCATTGCCATAAATAAAGCGGCAGGCACGCCTTTTCCCGAAACATCGCCGATGGTGATACAGAAGGTGTCGTCATCCACAAAGAAGAAGTCGTAAAAGTCACCGCCCACATTTTTTGCCGAACGCATGGAGGCATAAAGTGAAAATTCATCTCTTTCCGGGAATTTGAAATTCCTGGGCAGCATGCCTTCCTGGATGAGCTTTGCAATACGAAGCTCGGTTTCAGCACGCTCTCTCTCAGAGGTGATGCTGGTCAGCTCTTTAATATATCGGGTGATATCCCGTGTCATTTTATTAAAGGCTTCGGCCAGGATTTCGATTTCATCACCGGTTTTCACATCAATATTAAGTGCCACAATCTCACCCAGGTTTTCATCCATGTTGATGTTGACAAAATCGGTGGCGTTATCAACAATGACCTGAAGGGGATTGATGATTGATCTGTTGAGAAAAAGCAGATAAATGGTAATGAACGTACTAAAAATCAGAAGTGAAATAGCGGATACCAGCAATATGTATCCTCTGAGGGTATCGTTTATAGTCTGCATGGACATATCCGCCCCTACCACCAGTAACGGGTTGCCCCCATCATCTCTTATCACATCAAAGGCGGAAATCAGGTAACCGAAATCGCTGCCTCTGGTAATATAGATTTTAGGCTCATCGGGATTTGTAAAAAGTGCATTGGCCGCTTGAATATCTGTTTCAGGATAATAATCGGTGCCTAAAACATCCCCGAGCACAAAATGTCCGGTGTCTCCCGGCTTGGTTCCCTGGGCAAAAACATGGAGTCCCTCTTTGGTAGGGACATAGGCGTACAGATATTTAAGATTGTTTTCTTCCTGGATGATCTGAAACTGCTTGATCAGAAGATCATAGTCCGCATCGGTTTCCAATGTTTCATAATACTGGTTCACTTTTTCCTTAGGCACAAGGGCTGCTGCGGTGTGTACAAGGGATGTGATGTTCTCCTCATACCGATTGAACATGGAATTACGGTAACTGTAATAGGATATCAGAATGATAACAACGCAAAGTACCAGGGCCAAACTCATACTGGCTGTTGTAAATTTTGTTTTAAGACTTATTTTTCGAATACTGCGAAACCTTTTTGGTTCTTTCATAAATACCACCTTGTTCTACAGAATAATGAGAAGATTGTTGAAAACCAGAGTCCGATTATAAGCAAAGGCTTTTGCTTTTTTTCGAACAATGGAAACACCGAGGAAATCCAGATTTTCATCGGGTTTTTCCGATGCTTCAAAAGGATTGTAGCTTGTACTGTCGTCACGCATCCGAATGTAGATATCCTCATCAAACAGAACGATTTTTATATTAATATAGTGGGGTTTGCCGTCGTTGAATCCGAAATTAATGATATTGGCCGCCAATTCTTCAATGGTCAGATTAATGAAATAGGCGTTGCTTGGATTAATGCTCAGCCTTTCACAAAAAGCTTCGACCTCCTCAACACAGGTTTGAAGCTGTGAAATATCCGAGGAAAGGGTTGTTTCATATATAGCATCCTTTTCAATGAAAGGCTCCCTAAACAATAATAGATTGCGATAGTCCCCTTTTTTCTTTAAAATCATTGCAGCAATCAGTAAAAACGCAGTGGTTAGGCTTTCAGCCGCAACAATGGCCATGGCCGTTCCCGAAACCCCGAAAACAGGGATAAACCATAAGGAAAAGAAAATTACCAGCACAAAACCCCGCATGAGAAAAAGAACTTCCGCTAAAATGTTGTGTTTGATAGTCTGGTAAAAGCTTGCCATGACGCAGTTGAAACAGCTGGGAATCACCGCAATGGCAAAGATCCGAATGGTCAGAACCACAAGGGGTAAATCTTCATTCATGCCAAACATGGAGGCAATGGGTTCGGCAAAGAGGAACAGCACCAGTGTACAGAGAGCCCCGAGGACCAGGGAGGTCTTCAAGGATAAACTCATGGTATTATAGATACCTTCGGTATCCTTCTCCCCTGAAAAAGTTGCAACAAGGGGGGTAAGCGCCAGTGAAATACCATCAAACACGGCGTAGGCAAACAGTGATATATTAAAGAGAATATTGTAAATAGCAAGGCCGCTGATGCCTACGACCGTATTTAGAATATTGTTGATCACAATAAGAGTGATCCCGAGATACACATAGGAGGATGCAATACCGAATCCCCCTCGGAAAAGCCGGGTTGCGGCTTTGGGACTCAGGGTCACCGGTTGGAGCTTCAGATGATTGTTTTTTTTCAAAAAATGGAGCAAGTACACCATCACAGCCGAAAGCTGTCCCAGGACCATGGCCAGGGCCGCACCGTATATGCCCATATTCAGTCCAAAGATGAATATGATGTCCAGTACCAGGTTAACCACAACCGATACGCTGATACCCAGTGTTGACAAAGACGGGTCAGCGTCACTACGAATCAGCAGTGACAGCACCGGTGCTAAAATAAATACCGGCGCAGTCAGCATAATAGGTCGCATATAGTCTGCAGCAGCATCAAGACCCGCTCCACCGGTGAGCCGGATAATCTCCGGAAGAAATAGCAACCCAAACACCGCAATGACCATACTTGTCACAACAGAAAATACCACGGTTTGGGTAAAATAACCGCAAGCCCCATCCTTATCCTCGGCACCGATGGATTCCGATACTTTCAGGGAACCGCCCACTCCAAAAGCGAAGCCGAAGAGATTGTAAATCATATACACCGGCATTGAAACGGCCAAAACTGAGAGTCCTGCTTCACCAAAGGCGTTCCCAAGGATGACCGCATCCACAAAGGTTCCCATAAACACCCCTGCAGAGGAAAGGATGCTGTTGATTACAAATACACGAAACGCCTTATTCACAAAATGCTGATTGTTCATACTGTCATCGCCCATTCTCCTTTAAACATGAAAATACTAATGGTTTGAAACATGTGAAAATCCATCTATTAGAAGATATTCTTGCTATAAAATAAAATGCTCACAGCTGATGATAAGATGATTAAGCGAAAACAAAATCGCGTAATCCAAAAATAGTTATTGTCAAGTATATCATATAAATTGCTTTCTTTGTGAGACATTTATTCTCTTGATAACTAAAAAGAAACCAAAGCTACTAAAGAATAGGATTGACCTGCTTTTTTCACTCGGAGTTTCATTCGATATGTGTTACTGAGAAGAATATGGGTATAAATCATAATATTCATAATTTGTTTAATAGAGGAGATTGAAAAATGAAAAAAGATCAATTTACTGAAAATAGTAAGGAATTTGAGGATAAAAAAGCCAATTTGATTGAAAATACAGTAAAGGCCATTGCCAAAGGCGAGATGTTAATTGATGTCAGGGTTGAACTCTCTCCCCTGCACTATCATCCATGGCTAAGTGAATTACCGGATGAATTCCGTCAGGAAAAGGAATATCTTTCAGATGAAGAAGTCATTTTGGACGATGCCGTCTTAGCATATTCC
>Ga0209748_1000071_pt1 | contig 68097 bp, 61 predicted proteins | sample BarGraIncu00421A_FD_185490 | JGI IMG/M metagenome (GOLD analysis project Ga0209748, IMG submission 185490) | Arctic peat soil microbial communities from Barrow, Alaska - Barrow Graham LP Incubations 004-21A (SPAdes) (version 2) | ecosystem: Environmental > Terrestrial > Soil > Wetlands > Peat... | reverse complement strand
GTTTTCTCCTAACACCCGAAAGTGTTAGCCGAAATCAACAGGTTTTATGGTACTATTCTCTTTTCTATGACCGCCGCTCCCTTAAGAAGCTTTTCTATTATATCGTCATTTTCCTGCGTTGTCAAGCTGTTTTTGAAAGTTTGTTTTGTTTTCTGTGTTCATTTTCGCTGCCCCGTTTGAGACAACTTTTAAAGTATACCCTTCTTAATTCTCTGTGTCAATGCTTTTTTCAATTAATTCTTTCTAAATGCCAAAAAGGTCAGAACCATTGGTTCTGACCTTTGAACGGTGTTAACTATTTTACTTTAGCCTCGGCTATTTTTGTCTCTTGGAGTTCCAGTCCGATTACCTTACCCACTGATTTATAGACTATAAAGGTAATAGCTGCATTTGCCCCTGCTTTAATAATATTAAATGGAACAATAATGGGAAGAATCATTGGAATCACCGCTTCAACTGGAATACCCAGGAAGAACGGCGTTAAAGCAAGGTTCCAGATAACCATGGTAACGGTCATCGCCACTATCCCGAAACTCAAACCAATAATAGCGCCTTTTCGCGTACGGTTTTTTTTGTAGATATTTCCTGCAACCAGTACAAATGCGCCTGTTGCAAAGAAATGCATCAAAATTCCAATAATACCGCTTGCCGAACTAACCGTTAAACCTTGCAGTACACAGACAACCCCTGTGAGAACTAACCCACCCACTGGACCAAATAAAAATGCGCCAATGAAAATCGGGATATCTGCCGGGTCGTATTCCAAAAAAGGAGCGGCCGGGAAAATTGGAAACCGTATCAGATAAACCAATAGAATTGACATTGCTGCCAATACTGCCATTTGTGTCAGTTGTTTTGTTTTGATTTTCATCAAAAACCTCCTAATTGTCTGTTTAGAAAATATAAAAGCCCCTGGATTTTATTCTCCAAGGGCTTTGCGTGCAAAATCGTACGCCATTTCTTTCATCCGGACTCTACCGTCGGTTCTGGTTTCTTACCAGATCGGCCTTTCGGCTCGTGGACTTATTGCCGAAGCACTTCACCACCGGTGAGGATTCACACCTCGCCCTGAAACAGACTATTTATTTATTTGTATTCATTATACACCTTTGAAAATTTCTTTGTCAATGGAAATCTTAGACCAATCTAACTGAACATCTTATTCTTAAACAGAACAAGAGCAGCAACTCCGGTAGCGACCAGAGCAACCCCAACGACGAACCCAAAATTGGCTAAGGGTATTCCCGACACGTTCATCCCGTAGAAGCTCGCAAACATGGTAGGAATGGCTGTAAGGATGGTAAGGGATGTTAAAACTTTCATAACGATATTTAGGTTATTCGAAATAATCGAAGCAAACGCATCCATGGTGCCGCTTAGAATATTAGTGTATATATTTGACATCTCAATTGCCTGTTGAACTTCTACCAAAACATCTTCCAACAGATCTTTGTCTTCATCGTAAAGCTTGATAATACGTCCGCGTTGAAGCTTTTCCACCACTGCCTGATTAGCTTTCAGTGAGATTGAAAAGAACACCAAACTTTTTTCCAAGTCAAGGAGCTGAATTAACTCATTGTTTTTCAGGGAAATATGCAACTCCCGTTCAATATCTGTACTCATGCGATTAATGTGCCTCAAATAAACAAGGAAACGGCTGGCAATGCGATAGAGTATCTGAAAAATAAACCGGGTTCTCAAGTTTGTGAATACGTTCTTAATACGCCCTTTGGCGAAATCATCAATGAGGGTATTTCCGCGAAGACAAACCGTAATAATATTATCTTCTGTTTGGATAATCCCTACAGGAATAGTAGTATAGAGCACCATTTTTGTATCTTTTTGAACAACCGGTACATCAATGGTAATAAGAGCATGATCGTTATCTTCAACTTCCACACGGGAAATTTCTTCTTCATCCAGTGCTGCTCTAAGAAAATCCGGTTCCACGTTTAATTCCTCAGTAATGAACCGAAGCTCTTCTTCTGTCGGGTTCACCATATCAATCCAACTATTTTTTTCAATGGATTCAATTTCTTCAATTTTTCCATCAATGGTTTTGTAGATTTTAATCATTGTTTTCCTCCTTAATTAAGAGCAACCAATGATCCTGTGGATATTTTGGTCGCTCGTAGTCTCAATCGTTTGTCCAATGTACTTCTCTCCGGGGTCTGCGTCCATCCTATCTCACTCCTTCGTTTCGTTTTACAAATAAAAAAAGCCACCATAAATTCACGGAGGTTTTTGCACAGCAAAAAATAATGATTCCCCCAGTCGTTCAGCTTTGGCACTATACAGTATAGGGCAACACCCAACTGCATTAAGTAAAACCTTAATTCGATAGTACCTGTTAACCCATTGGCATCTCTCGATGTTTCCGGGTAGCAGCCATATCCGTATAGGAGCCTCACCTAACAAAAGAAACAGTTTTTGTTTTTTTTATTATATTTACACCGTTAACTATATCTTTTTGCAATCTTTTTGTCAATGGTTTTCAAGTTAAGTCTGTGTAAAAAATATTGAAATTAGTTTGTTTATCCCGCTCTATTTTGTGTATAATCTAAGATATAAGCAAATGTTCAATCAACTCTAAATTGTAAATTATTTGGATCTGAATGAGAAAAGCAAAACTCAGATATTGCCTAAAAATGTTCAATCATCAATAAGCTTAAAAATCGAAAATTATGGAGGTAAAAAATGTTACACACACGGCCGGAAGAAAAAAAGTTAAAAGCGGTATACACAACTCCTGTTTTTGTAACTGAAACCATTGATTCAGCCCTTCCTAAATATAAACTGGGGCAAAAATCTGTTGATCCTGAAATAGCCTATCGCTTGATTCAGGATGATTTATTAGACGAAGGAAGCGCTCGACTTAATCTGGCTACCTTCTGTCAAACATTCATGGAACCTGCTGCTGTCAGACTTATGTCTGAAACTCTGGAAAAAAACGCCATTGATAAATCCGAATACCCGCAAACAAGTGACCTTGAAAATCGATGTGTTAATATAATAGCGGATTTGTGGAATGCGCCAAAGGACATGGCGTTCTTCGGAACCTCGACGGTTGGTTCTTCTGAAGCCTGTATGCTGGGTGGATTGGCAATGAAATTCATCTGGAGAGAAAATGCTAAAAAGCACGGTTTAGACATCAATGCCAGGAAACCAAACCTGGTTATTTCATCTGGCTTTCAGGTCTGTTGGGAAAAATTCTGTGTTTATTGGGATATTGACATGAGACTAGTTCCTTTAGATGAAGAACACATGAGTCTGAATATGGATACGGTTATGAGTTATGTTGATGAGTACACCATTGGTATCGTTGCAATCATGGGCATCACCTACACCGGTAAATATGATGATGTGAAAAAATTGGATCAGCTTGTCGAAGCCCACAATCAAAAAACAGACTATAAAATAGCCATTCATGTGGACGCCGCTTCAGGTGGCATGTTTGCTCCTTTTATTCATCCGGATCTGGAATGGGACTTCCGTTTGAAAAATGTGATTTCAATAAATACCTCTGGTCATAAATACGGACTCGTTTATCCTGGTGTTGGTTGGATCCTCTGGAAAGACAAACAATATCTGCCTGAGGAACTTATTTTTAACGTGAGTTATCTTGGAGGCAATATTCCTACTTTATCCATAAACTTCTCACGGTCTGCAAGTCAAATTGTCGGACAATATTTTAACTTCCTATCTTTGGGTTACGAAGGTTACCGTGAAATCCACCAACGAACCCGTGACGTTGCTGTTTACATTGCCAAGGAATTGACTGAAACCGGACTTTTCGAAATCTATAATGATGGTGATAATATTCCCATTGTATGTTGGACAATGAAAGCTGATGCAAATAAAGAATGGAGCCTTTATGATTTGGCTGATCGGGTTCGCATGAATGGCTGGCAGGTACCTGCTTATCCACTCCCTGAACATATGGAGAATGTTATTATTCAGAGAGTTGTCATCAGACAGGATTTAAGTATCCACTTAGCGGTGCTTTTCATGGAAGATTTGAAACGTGGCATTGAAGATTTGGACAATGCCCATATTCTTATTCATGGTAAATCAAATGAAAACAAAGGAAGCTATGGCTTCACCCATTAGATTCGATAAGATCAACTAATCTTTCAGTAAACAGCAAAACGGGCAAGAAAATATTACATTTTCTTTGCCCGTTTGCTATTTCATAATTTTAACACATGTCTTACTCTTAAATATTACGCATCTTCATAAAGAAAGCACCACCAACAATTGCCATTCCACTTAAAAACAGTCTTGAAATAAGCGAATTATTTTCAATAGGATCCTCTTGGATATCAGTTGAGATTGATGACCCAGACGTTGATGATCCAGATGTTGATGACGTTGATGACGTTGATGACGTTGATGACGTTGATGAAATTTCTGGCATGGGTCTGATCTCAAACATATTTTCCCCATTTTCGAATGAAATGGTGTAATTCGGATTGTTCAGTGTGCCAATGGAAATATCATATTTACCCGGGGATTCCCCTTGTGTACGGTTTAATGATCCACTGAAAATGTCTTCACCCAAGAGCCCTTCATGATATGGTTGATCCCTGCCATAATCCAGCCAGATCACATAGGTTAGTTCCGGATCCGGGTCTCCTTCGGTCTTGGATTGAAACCCGGTTTCTACAATCACTGGTAATGGAGTAATGCTATATTTTTCTTTTGAAACTATCAGATCATCTTTCACGGTGTAGTTATCAATATTTGTTTCTTCTAAACCATAAAGGTAAAACCCTTCTGATGCCCAAACATAATATTCACCCACATCTTTAATTTGAGTCGTCATTTCTCCATACCATGGATTAAAAGCATCGGTTGTCCGAACTCCGATTTCTTCTCCTTTAATCACGTCTTCCGCATTATAATTAAGGTCATACCCATCCAGGCGTGCATCAGCATCATAAACTTTATCCTCGCCGATTAATAACATGCCAACTGGTTTTGGCGTAATTTTTCCAGATAGCTCCACAGTCACAGAATCTTTGTCTGGAATCACGAGAATGGGATCGATATTTGGTAAATCCGGATTGGGAATCAAATGATAGAAAGCCCCCTTATCTCCTGAAATTGTCACATCATCGAGGATTATTTTGTTTAATTCAATGGGATTTACATCTTTTGAAGTAAACTCAGAAGAACTATAGCTAAAATTAACATCACTTAAATCTTTTTCTAAAACTCCGGAATTGCTTAGATCTTCAATCACACCATCAGGAACCTTTGTAGTACCATCATAAACCTTAGTTGCCGGACCTTTAGTGCTAAAATCTGTTGGCTTTAGTTCAATTGGTTTGATTATTATTTCTTTACTTTCAATATAACTCTGATAATTCTCATCGCCTTCATATTTAACGGTTACTAAATAGGTTCCTGGTTCTATTGGGGGCTCTGTTATCTCTGCAGATGCCTTCCCGTTGTCCGTTATTTCTTCATAGGTGATTTCAATAAGCAGTGGATCCAGAGCCTTGCCATCTACCGGTGCATTAATTTCCGCTAAAACTTGTGGACTGCCGTTGTAGGTAACATTTTCCGGAAAAGAAATAAAATCGATCTGATCTGACTCCAAGGCAAAAATTTCTGAAGGAAGACATATAACAATCAAACAAATCATTGAAACCAGACTCAGAAATTGTTTTCCGGCTTTTGTCATAATCATTTTTACTTCCTTTCCTGAAAATATGGTAAATGCCATTTAAAATCAAACGAGAAAAATAGATCTATCTGATGAAGTTTAACATGTTTTTTCATATATTAATCACGATAATCTTTATTGTCAAAGTATTTTTAAAAATGCCTATCTCATCAATTATACCTTAATAATTTCATTATTCAATAAGCAACTAAATTTATTCCCAATTTTTTTTACATTTTATTACTCACTTCATTTTTACAATAATAAAACCCCTGCCAATTCGGCAAGGGTTAAGGTTGTTGACAAAGGTATCAATACCTATTTTCCGGGGATTATTATTTTATCTGGCTGTGTGCTTCAGAGCGAACAAGTGTATCCTGTAACACACAGCGATAAATAATCAACTTTGAAATTTAAGTTTCTCTACAGTTTTCATCTTTTTTTATAAATCCAGTGTTTCGACTCCTTCTAATTGATCATTCACTTTTGATTTCTTCAATATGGCCAGTAGAATCATCGTAATAATTGATCCGGCAACCAATGCAATGACATATCCGAAAGGGTTCCCAACAAGGGGAAATACGAATATACCACCATGTGGTGCCATTAAGGTAGATCCAAAGAACATCGATAAACCTCCGGCAACAGATGCACCGACTGCACAGGCAGGAATAACTCGAATCGGATCTTCAGATGCAAAGGGAATTGCACCTTCAGTGATAAAGGAGAGACCCATAACATAGTTGGCCATCCCTGCATCTCTTTCTTTTTTTGTAAAACGACTTTTAAAGAAGGTGGTACAAAGTGCAATACCCAAAGGTGGAATCATCCCACCAATCATAACTGCTGCCATAATATCAAATTGTCCAGTGGCTAATGATGCCAATCCAAAAGTATAGGCCGCCTTATTAATAGGGCCACCCATATCAATGGCCATCATACCACCGAGAATCATTCCCAGAACAATCTTGCTGGAGGCTCCCATTCCGTTAAGCATTACTGATAACCCGGTATTAAGTGCTGCTACCGGCGGATTAATGACAAAAATAATAAAAGCACCAATAATCAATATCCCAAATACAGGATACAGCAGTATTGGTTTAATCCCCTCTAAGCTGTTAGGAAGCTTGGAGAACACCTTTTTCAAACCAAGAATCAGGTAACCTGCGGCAAATCCTGCCAGCAATGCTCCTAAAAATCCAGAACCACCGGCGAAGGCAAGCATACCACCTACAAAACCAACGGCTAATGCAGGTCGATCCCCAATACTCATAGCAATGTAACCAGCCAATACCGGCAACATAAACGCAAAGGCCGTACCGCCAACAGTTTTCAGGAAGGCTGCAAAGGGAGTATTACTACCAAAAGTTGCGGGATTAATGCTGTAATCATCAAATAAAAATGCCAATGCTATAAGAATCCCACCGCCAATAACAAAGGGCAGCATGTGAGAAACCCCATTCATTAAATCTTTGTATATTTTGTGACCAATGCTTTCTTTTTCTCCAGATCCTCCGCCTGCCTCGGCATCCTCACCCTTACCCTGGTAAATGGGAACACTGCCACTGAGGGCTTCCTCAATTAATTCCTTGGGTTTGTGAATGCCATCGGCAACTTTTCTCTGAACCAAAGGTTTTCCGTTAAACCGAGCCATTTCAACATTTGTATCTGCTGCAATGATTATCGCATCAGCATTTTTGATTTCCTCGGCTGTTAGCTTGTTTTTCACGCCACCGGAACCGTTGGTTTCCACCTTAATGGTTATGCCGAGTTCTTTTGCTTTATTTTCAAGGCTTTCCGCTGCCATATAAGTGTGGGCTATACCGGTAGGACAAGCAGTTACCGCCAAAAGTTGAAAGCCCTTTTTCTGACTCGTTTCTTCTTGTTCAGCTTTACCATACTTTTCCTGTTCTTTTTCGTCAATGAACTTCAGAAAAGTTGTAATATCAGGGGATTGAATCAATTTTTTTCGAAATTCCGGATCCATTAGTATGGTAGAGAGCCGGCTGAGCACTTCTAAATGCAGCTCATTGGCTTCATTGGGTGCCGCAATGAGAAAAAAGAGATAAGCGGGTTCCCCATCCAGGGAATCAAAATCCGCACCATCCTTTACCACCATGGCTGCAAGCCCGGCATTTTTCACCACAAGGGATTTCCCATGGGGAATCGCTACGCCTTCCCCGATACCCGTACTTCCTTCTTCTTCACGTTTCATTACTGTCTGCCGAAACACCTCTTTGTCACTGATATTTCCAGTGGCATCCATGAGATCAACCAAATGTTTAATGGTTTGATCCTTTAATGCCGGCTTCCCGGCGAGGTCAATGCCCTTTGAATTAAGTAAATCAATAATGCGCATGTTTTTTTCCTCCTCTTTTTTTAATTTTCTTTTTGTGGTAAATCATTTAGAATTTTCAAGACTTCATCTTTGGTAGCTAATGTTTCGGAAAAAGCTGAGGCACTGCCGGTGGCTACCCCCATTCGAAATGCCTCCCTGAGATCTTCATTTTCAAGATAGCCTGCCAAAAATCCTGCTACCATGGAATCTCCCGCACCTACGGAATTTTTAACAACCCCTTTTGGGGCCTTCATTTCGTAAACACTGTTATCGTTGCCAATAAGAATAGCACCCTCTCCAGCCATTGAAACCAGAACATTTTGTGCGCCCATTTCCCGGAGACGTTTGGCTGATTTAATGATCTCTTCCCGGTTCTTCAATGTCACACCAAATATTTCCCCAAGTTCATGCTTGTTGGGTTTAATAAGGAATGGCTGATATTTTATGACCTTGAATAAAAGCTCTCCTGTGGCATCCACCACAATTTTTATGCCCCGATTTTCTAAAATCTTCATGATATTTTCATAGGTATCCTCGGTCAGGGCCTTGGGGATGCTTCCTGCTAAAACCAGGATGTCCCCCGTTTTAAGCAGCTCCAGCTTTTCAAATAGTTTTGCGATTTCTTTATTCGTGATATTAGGACCCTGTCCATTTATTTCACTTTCTTTATTTGCTTTTATCTTTACATTAATCCGTGAGATTCCGGATTTCAATTTTACGAAATCGGTAGTGCAACCAAATGCTTTTATCCGATCCTGAATTTCTTTTCCGGTAAACCCGCCAACAAAGCCTAGTGCAACGTTTCCAATTGCCAGGTTTTTTAGAACCATGGAAACATTGATTCCCTTTCCACCTGGGAAAATATGCTCCCATTCACTCCGATTGACCTCACCTTCATGAAATTCACTGAGACCGACTATATAATCCAAAGAAGGGTTAAAGGTTACTGTAAAAATCATTGTCTATCCACCTCCCATATTTTTGTGTGCTTTCCATAGGATGTATAGGGGAGCATTGTAGTTATGATTTCCCCATCTTCCAAGTCGCCAAAACTTACCGGCGCTATCCGATTGAATTTTGAAGGGTCCGCTAAAATATATGCCACTTTTGACCGCAATAATGCTTCGCGTTTAACCTGGGCCTCGGTTGGGTCCGGGGTACTAAAGCCGGCGTTTATATCCACACCATTGGTTCCAAAAAAGCCCTTGGTAAAGTGATATTTTCGAAGACATCCCAATGCCTCGCTTCCTACCACTGCATCCGTAACGGGTTTGATTTCGCCTCCGATGATAATGGTTCTGCATCCTTTTTTCACCAGTTTTTTTGCAATGCTTATCCCGTTGGTGACATAAACTGCTTCCCGTTCAGTGATAGCGCTTACCATGGCTTCGGTGGTAGTGCCTGCGTCAATGAACACAAAATCATTCTTTTCAATAAGAGAAGCGCCAAACCTCCCAATGCGTTTCTTTTCATCACGGTAATGGTCTACTCTCAGCCGGACATCGTAATCCATAGTGGCAATGCTTCCACCCATGGCTGTGGCTCCGCCATGGACTTTTTTTAGTTTTCCACCGTTGTTAAGTGTTGTTAAGTCTCTGCGTATGGTGGATTCAGAAATATTCAGGGTTTCGGATAACTCGGAAACTTTTACGACCCGTTTTTCTTCGATCATTTCTAATATTTTCCCAAATCGTTCTTCTGTAATCATCGTCTCACCTCTTTAAACGCATGATATCACCATCTTCAGTCAATGTCAACCATTTTATTTCATTTTCAGTCATATAAGATCAATTTATTGCAAAAAAAAGCAGTAATCCAAGGATTACTGCTTTTTTCTTGTCGAATTCACCATTTACACTAAAAATTTAATGTTTTCCGGTTTGTTTTTGTTTGAAAACTCGAAGCCCTGTTGGATTGTGTTCTCGATCATGTCCCCGTCCAGGTTCATTAATCTGAACAAATTTCGAATAAAGAAATAGATCATTGCACGTCCGGTGAACTTAATCTCTTTTTCATAAAAATTAACAAAAAGCTCTTTCCTTGCACCATAGTCTGACCGAGCGATGACTTCCAGATCTGCTTCAATATAATTCTTATTTAAAAAATCCAAACAGGAACGATTTAAAGTATTTGTAATATTAGTTCGTCCCTTGGGGTTTACATTCTTAATAAGTACTTCATAATATAAATTTTTATTGTGCTCATTGTTTAAAATGGCTTCATAATATAATACCAGGGAATAACAATACTTGGTAAAAAGATTGAGATTATTTGAAGTAACCGACACATAATCATATAATGCCAGGAAAAATACATTGTAAATGTCGGTAATCATGTCATCCTTTTTTTTGTAATAATAGGTAATCGTTCCTAGCTTTACATCAGCATGATCAGCAATATCCTGTATTCCTGTTTTATTATAACCATGCTCGTAAAAAAGAATCTTCGCGGAATTAATTATATTCTGTTTTGTTTGATTTCCTTTTTTTGAGGTTGTCATTGTTTTTCCTTTCTTTATATGAATTTGCCATTGTTTCTCGACTTTAATATATACTCTTAATTTTACGAAAGATTGTGGCAAATGTCAACATAAAGTTTAGAATGTTTCTCATTTAAATCATGAAATCGGTCATTCCCCTATATTAATAACAGGGTTTCTCTGTCAAGCAGATTAATCCCCGGCACTGTTTTAAGGGTTTCAATGGCTTTTTCCAGCACTTCATCTTCAACACGAATAATAACAATGGCATTATCCGTTTTCTTAGGAAGAAAAGAATAGGCATAAACAATATTGATTTTTTCTTTGGTCAGTGCTTCCACCAGGATACTGAGGCCTCCAGGCTGATCTGAAATCTCTGCTGCAAGAACCGGTGTTAATGAGCTCATGATATTATGCTTCTTCAACACCTCGATCCCTTTGTCGGTTTCCTGCAAAATCAAACGGACGATACCATAATCCATTGTTTCTGCAATATTTAAGGAACGAATGTTGATGTTATTTTCTGCCAGAATATTAAGCAAATTGTTAAGACGGCCTTCATGGTTTTCCATAAAAATTGATACTTGTCGAATCATTTTTTTCCTCCTAAATTTTTCTTAGATCAACTACTCGCTGGCTTTTTCCTTCGCTTCTGGGAAGACTTTTAGGCTCAACAAGGGATATTTTAGCATTAATACCGGTAACTGAATTAATTCGCTCTTTAATACGATGTTCCAGCTTTTCAAGGTTACTGATCTTATCTGAGAACAGCGCTTCATTAAGCTCAACCTTAATTTCAAGGGTATCAAGGGATCCGTCTCTTCTGACAACTAATTGATAATGGGGTTCCACTTCACCAATTTCCAGCAGAACACTTTCGATTTGGGTTGGGAATATGTTAACCCCTCGGATAATGAGCATATCATCGGTTCGACCCTGTAAACGGCTAATTTTCAAATGCGTTCGTCCACAAGCACAAGGCTCATCAATAATGGTGGTAATATCCCTTGTTCGGTAACGAAGAATCGGGATTCCCTCCTTGGTAATGGTGGTAATGACTAACTCACCCTGGGTCCCATGCGGAAGTACCTCAAGAGTGATTGGATCAATAATTTCAGGAATAAAATGATCCTCCCAAATATGGAGTCCATTTTGGCATTCACATTCAATGGCAACTCCTGGTCCCATAATTTCAGATAAGCCGTAAATATCGTAAGCCTTGATTTTCAGCTTTTTCTCAATATCTTTTCGAATGCTTTCAGACCAGGGCTCAGCCCCGAAAATACCAATCTGCAGTTTCAATGATTCCGGGTCAATGCCCATATCATTCAAAACCTCTGCCAGATAAATGGCATAAGAGGGGGTACAGGTCAGAACGGTGGAACCAAAGTCTTTCATGATCATAATCTGTTTTTTTGTATTTCCACCTGAAATAGGAATAATGGAAGCGCCCAAGCGTTCAGCTCCATAATGAACTCCTAAGCCTCCGGTGAATAAGCCATAGCCATAGGCATTCTGCACAACTGAATGGGGACGTCCCCCGGCAGCAACTAAAGAACGTGCCATGAGTTCAGCCCAGCTGGCAATATCGTTTCTTGTATATCCCACAACCGTTGGTTTTCCGGTGGTGCCTGAGGAAGCATGAATACGGACAATCTGCTCTAATGGCACGGTAAAAAGTCCGTATGGGTAGTTGTCTCTCAGATCAACCTTTGTGGTGAATGGCAGTTTTTGAAGATCTGATAGCGACTGGACATCTTCAGGCATGATTCCATTTTCCTGAAACTTGTTTCGATAAAATGGAACATCATGATAAATTCGAGCTACCATTCGTTTTAATCGTTCTAATTGAAGCTCCTTCAATTTTTCCCTGGGCATACATTCATAGCTCTTATTCCAATACATATTTTTCCTCCTGATATTTCTGATGGTGTGCTTTTGATGAGATAATTATTTGTAAGGATTTACTTAATATACTTGAGTATTCTCTTCTGCTTTTAAGTAACGTTATTATTATATCACAATCCCTGGGTTTGAAAATCCAAATTTTTCTTATTTTAATGGCAAGGTCACTTCAAACCAAACACCGCTTTCTCTGTTTTCAACAGCCACCTGACCGCCATGACACTGAATAATTCCCTTAACAATGGCCAACCCCAGACCGGTGCCTTTTTTGTCTGAATGGGCTTTATAAAAATATCCCCAGATCTGATCAATTTCATTTTCAGGAATCGGATAACCAACATTATAAACGGATACCGCCCATTCTCCGGATCGCACTTCACTTTTAACCTCAATGACTCCGTCCTCTGGAGCAACGTGTTTTATGGCATTATCCAGGAAGTTATAAACGACCTGTTCCATTCGTTTGCGATCCATACTTATCATGAGTCCGGTGTCACAATCGTTTTCAAACTGAATATTTTTTTCTGGATAGGTGTGTTCAAATCGCTCAATAACGGATGTTAGAACCTCTGAGCCCAAAACCATCTCTTTGTTAAGCGTGTACGCTCCTGATTCAATCTGGGACAAATCCAGTAAATCACTAGCAATCCCACTGATTTTGTCAGCTTCTTTTTCAATGGTAATGAAATATTCCATTTCCTCTTCACGAGTTTCCAGAATTTCGTCCTCCAGGGCCTCGGCATAGCTTTTGATCACTGCCAGAGGTGTTTGGATTTCATGGGAAACCTGAGCTGTAAAACGTTGCCGCATTTTTTCCAGCGTACGTTCCTTATTCAATTCAACCTGAAGCATTTCTATGGTGCCTTCCAACTCATTTGAAATATGATTTAGTGTTTCCCCCAACTGACCAATTTCATCCTTACGGGTTCCTTTATATTTTTCTGTGAAATTCAGGTTCCCCATTTCCTTTGAAATACGATTTAAATGAATAATGGGCTTTGAAATACCCCTTGCAAAGAAAAAAGCAAAAACCAATGAGCATCCAAAAATGATCAGCAAAAAAACAAGCAAAAAATTCTGGACAATATGGATAACATCATGAACGGCATAAAAAGGAATACGCCCAACGATTTGAGTACCATCTGCAGCTACTTTTTTATAGCTTAGCCATTCCACCGTGTGATCACTGTTTCCCGAAACCATCATAAAACTTTCGCCATCCTGGTGTCCCGCCATTTGAGTTTCAAAGCTTTTCTGTTGTCCAGAACCATTGCCTTGTCCCATGCCTTGTCCCTGACCGCTGCCATTCATGGTTCCTTCATGTATCGATGCTTCTCCTGAAGTCGTTTTATTTTGAACAATTTGTATCACTGTACCTTCCTCACCGATGGTAGCAATACTGGACTGAAGTTCCGGGGTTAATCCTACCTGGTTATAAATCCTCAGAATTTGTTCGGTATTGGCTATTAAGGTCTCAGTTCTGGTTTGTGTGTAATAAACCTCAAAGTAAGTGCTTAAAGCAAAATAGGTTAAACCACATAAAATAAGGAAAAAAATCCCTATATAAAGCATGAGCCTGGAAAAAATTGACACTTTCATTCTTGAAATTTATATCCAACGCCACGAACTGTTTGGATACATTCCCCTTTCTCCTCCATTTTTTTTCTTAGCCGTTTAATGGTGGTATCAACGACTCGCATATCCCCTTCAAACTCGAATCCCCAAATTCGATCAAGAATCTGTTCCCGGGATAGAACCATTTTCTGATGATTCACAAAAAAAAGCAAAACCTCATACTCTTTTTGGGTCAGGCTTATTTCGTTACTATTAATGGTCATGAACCGGTCTCCGGGGGTGAGACTGATTCCGCAAATTTTAATTTTATTCTCGGCTGTTGCAACACCACTGCGCTTCAACAAAGCCTTGATCCTTACCATCAGCTCCCTGGGACTGAAAGGCTTGGTCACATAGTCATCCGCCCCGACCTCGAACCCCTGTATTTTATCATTTTCTTCTCTGCGCGCCGTTAACATAATCACCGGAACATTATCCGTTTCCCGGATTTCCTCCAAAACCTCAAAACCATCCATGATTGGCATCATCACATCAAGGATAATGCAATCCGGTTGCTTTTCTGCCCAAAGATTCAAGGCTTCCTCTCCGTTAGCCGCGCCGAACCCTTCATAGCCTTCCTTTTTTAAATATTTTAAAACAATTTCTCGTAATTTATCTTCATCTTCTGCAACAAGAATACGAATGCCTTTCATAAGTCACATGACCTCCATCATTAATTATATTAGTTTAGCACTTATTAATGACAATTCTGTGTCAAAATAATCATTGATCCTTTAGTGTACTCATATTTTATCATAATCAATTAACTCCTGTCTTTTGTTTTTTTGACACAGAAATGACATAATCCTATCCTATAATACAACTATCAACAGAAACAAAAAATAAAAAAACGGAGGAAATCAAAATGAACAAAAAAATGATTCTGGTAACATCGTTAGTCTTTATGTTGGCAACCGCAGGAAGTGCCATGGCAGCTTCCGGTTATGGTCAAGGTGCTGGAGACGGCACAGGTTCAGGACAGGGCATGGGACAACACATGGCTTATCAGGGCAATCAGGATGCTGATGGCGATGGTCTCTGTGATGCCACCGGAAATCCCGTTGGCTCAGGTATGGGAAATGGCGCTGGCAATGCAAACTTTGTCGATGCCGATGGCGATGGCGTTTGTGATAATGTTGGAACCGGTGGCGGTGCAAACTTTGTTGATGCTGATGGCGACGGCGTTTGCGATAACGTTGGAACCGGTGGTGGCACACATCCACAGGATGGCAGTGGCATGCATCGTGGCGGACGAACAATTTAATTGATCTCTTTTAATCTGATAAACAAAAAACGCCTCCAAAAGGAGACGTTTCAGACTGCAGACAAATTAGAAAAGTAAGTCCTGGGGACAATCGTAATATCAGGTGTCTGCTGCATGCTCGAACAGGTGATAGCCTGTTCGAGCATGCAGCAGACAACGATTTACCATTGTCCCCAGGATGGGTTTGTCACCAAACAAAAAGCGCCTCCGAAAGGAGACGTTTTTTGTTTGGTTCGGATTTAGAACATGGGTACAACTGCACCCTGGTAGGTTTGTTCAATGTATGTTTTAACCTTGTCGCTTTTCAGTGCTGTCATTAAGGCAATTGTTTTGGGACTGTTTTCTTCTCCCGCACGGACTGCAATAATATTGGCATAGGTCTTAGCAGCTAAAGAATCTTTTTCTTCCTTGGCAATGGCGTCTTTATCGACATTCAGGCCTGCCTGAAGGGCAAAATTACCGTTGATCACTGCCAAATCCACATCCGGTAGTGAACGCGCCAGCTGAGCAGCTTCCAGCTCTTTGATCACAATATTTTTAGGATTTTCAACGATATCCTTTGGAGTCGCTGCTAACCCGGCATTAGGATCAAGCTTGATTAAACCAAGGGTTTCCAGTAGCAGTAATGCCCGGGCTTCATTAGTCGTATCATTTGGTATTGCAATGGTGGTGCCATCACCAATGGCATCTAAGGTTTTAATTTTCCCCGGGTATACACCCAATGGTTCATAATGAATGGCTCCTGCACTGACAAGCTTTGTGCCATTCTTAACATTAAAATCTTCTAAGTAAGGAAGATGTTGGAAAAAATTCGCATCCAATTCTTTGCTTTCAAGGGTCAGATTTGGCTGTACATAATCTGTGAATTCCTTAATCTCCAGCGTATACCCCTGTTCTTTCAGAACTTCCGCGGCTACTTTCAGAATCTCAGCGTGAGGTGTCGGACTTGCCCCTACAACAATGGTTTTGTCATCAGTTCCCTTTGCTGAACACCCTGTGAATAAGCTGAGACCAATGGCCCCAACCAATAATACCAATAATAATTTTTTCATTCTTCTCTCCTTTTCTTTTGGATAACTTCCCTGTTATTCCATATAATTCCTAGTAATATAATATGTAATATAGCATGGCAGCCATTGGTTGTCAATCTGGAAATTAATCTTTTAATGATAATCGCCAATCATCACATTAACTCGTTGATTTGAAAAACTATTTTCGACGATCCTGCTTTTGAGCAATTTTCATTCCGACTTCCTGGAAAATCTGAACCACTAAAACCAAAAGCACCACGGTAACAACCATTACCCCGGTTTCATAGCGATAGTAGCCAAAGCGAATGGCAATGTCACCAAGACCTCCACCGCCAACAATCCCTGCCATAGCCGAGTATCCCAATATGGTGGTTGTGGCAATGGCAGCCCCGATAATCAGAGAAGGCTTTGCTTCAGGAATCATGACCTTTGTCACTACCTGGAGTGGGCTTGCCCCCATCGAAAGGGACGCTTCGATGATCCCTTTATCCACTTCTTTAATGGATGATTCAACCAACCGGGCAATAAAAGGTGCCGCAGCAATGACCAGAGGTACAATGGTTGCCGTTGATCCAATACTTGTTCCTGTAATCAGTCGGGTGAATGGAATCACTGCAATCAAAAGAATCAGAAATGGAATGGACCGGGTGATATTAACAACAACGTTAAGAATCTTGTTAGTCAGATTCATGGGAACAATCCCTTCTGAATCGCTGGTTACCAATAGGACCCCCATGGGCAGCCCAATAACATAGGCCAGAAAAGTTGATGCAATAGTCATATAAAGGGTTTCAAAAGTCCCCTGAATAATCAGAGTTGTCATTGAGCTATCCCACATGACTTTCCACCTCCTCTACTGTAATTTGGTGAGATCTGAGATATTGGATCGCTCGGGATGCGCTTAATTCATCTTCAGGCAGCTGAATCACCATTTGCCCATAAGTGACGCCTTCAATATTTTTCATATCTGCATAAAGAATATTAACCATGGATTTTGTTTCCATGATCATTTTTGCCATAACCGAATCACTGGAAGATTTCTCATCAAAAACAATTCGATAAAAATTTTTCCCCATGACAACAGGGCTGAGTTCCCTTTCAGAATAAATCATCTTCTTGGCAATCTCGGTTTTCGGATTCCTGAAAATATCCTCAACTCTTCCATACTCAGCAATCTTACTTTCATCAATGATCGCCACATGGCTGCAGATTTCTTCCACCACACTCATTTCATGGGTGATGATCACAATGGTAATGCCCAATTTTCGGTTGATCTCTTTTAATAACTTGAGAATTGACCGGGTGGTTGAGGGATCCAGTGCCGAAGTCGCCTCATCGCACAATAGAATCTTGGGGTTATTGGCAAGGGCTCTGGCAATGGCGATGCGTTGCATTTGGCCTCCGGATAACTGTGCCGGATAAGCCTTTGCTTTATCCGGCAAGCTTACCAACTCCAAAAGCTCTGCCGTTCTTTTTTTCGCAGTTTCCTTTTCAACCCCGGCAATTTCCAGGGGAAACAGAATGTTTTTTTCCGCGGTGCGTTGCATCAGTAAATTGAATTGTTGAAAAATCATTCCCACCGAATAGCGTATGGTTCTCAGTTCCTTTTCAGTCAGTGTTGAAATATCCTGTCCATCAATGAAAACATGACCGGAGGTTGGTTTTTCCAGAAGATTGATACAGCGTACCAGGGTACTTTTCCCGGCCCCGCTCATACCAATAATTCCGTAAATATCTCCCTGGTTAACCCTTAGATTAATGCCATCCAGCGCTTTTACCTCACCGCTTTTGGGATGAAAGGTTTTTATCAGGTCTTTTATTTCAATGATTGGTTGTTGTGACCTATTATTTTCGATGTTTGTCACCCTCCTCATAAAAATTTGTAAAAAAAACAGTGGGTGCTGTTACAGCCCACTGTATGATTATATTCTTGATATTGTTTTATTGTCAAGCATATAATTCAGATCTACTTTGGAATATCAATGATTTGAGCCCCAAAAGGAAATAACGCGAGTTTGGCAAACTTAAACCACTGCAGACCAAAAGGAATTCCAATAATAGTGATACAGTATAAAACTCCTAAAATCGCCGATCCTGCTGCTAATCCCCATCCAAAGATAAGAATCCATAAAATATTTAATATAATCGATCCTGTTCCCATTTTTGAAAAATCAACGGTTCGCCCAAATGGCCACAGAACCAACTGTGCCATTTTAAAAGCCTGGAGCCCCAAGGGAATTCCGATGATGGTAATACAACAAATGACTCCTGCTATAAACCAACCCAATGCCATAATAACCCCCCCTAGAATTACCCAGAGTATGTTTCCTAACGTTCTCATAATTTATTTCTCGAATCCGACTGATCCACAGCCTGGGCGGCCTTTTTAAAAGCGCCCTTCCCGATGTGACAGTAACCACCGGGATGTTTATCCAGATATTTCTGATGGTACTCTTCAGCTGAGCTGTAGTTCTCTAATGGCAAAACCTCAACAGCTATGGGCGCATTAAAATGGGTTTGCAGCTCTTCCAGTGATTTTAAAATGACTTCCTTATCCTGTGCATCTGAATAATAAATCCCGGTACGATATTGGACTCCCACATCATTTCCCTGACAGTTCACCGCCACCGGGTCAATGACCTGGTAATACATATTCAGTAAAAAAGGCAGGGAAACCACACTATTGTCATAGACCAGCTTCACGACCTCTGCATGACCGGTTTTGTGGCTGCACACCTCCTCATAGGTAGGGTTCAATGTTTTTCCATTAGCATAACCTACCTCGGTTTTCACTACCCCTTTAATCACTTGAAAATATTTTTCTGTTCCCCAGAAACATCCGCCACCTAATGTAATCTCTTTATTATTTTCCTGTTTCATCATTTTTTCCTTTCCATAAATCTCTCCTTATTTGCTTAAGATCATTCTGTTGACTTTTACGTTTAAAATACGAAAATTCATCATTTATTAATTATACCCTTTTCCCCAATAATCTACCATTTATCTTTTATCCGATCTTGAGAGTCAGCAATCTTACTGCGGTTTTTCTCCAACTCTATTTGATGGACTGACTTTATTCAAAAAAAGAAAAAAACCACAACAATGTGTGGTTATAATAATTAAGTTGGTGACCCATGGGCGGCTCGAACGCCCGACACCCTGATTAAAAGTCAGATGCTCTACCAACTGAGCTAATGGGTCATATAAAATATTAAATTATTTTGTGTCTTCAAAGAATTGTGTAATACTCAAGTTTGCCTGACTAAGTGATTCACACCAAATGAAAAATTTGGGTTCTCTACTTATACCAACAAGAGCTAATGGGTCATATAAAATATTAAATTGTAATTTGTCTTCATGTAATTGCGTGATACTCAAGTTTGCCTGACTAAGTGATTCACACCAAATATAAAATTTGGGTTCTCTACGTATACCAACTGAGCTAATGGGTCATATAAAATATTAAATTGTAATCTGTCTTAATAGAATTATGTGATGTTTTCCGATTAATTAAAAGTGGCAGGGGTAGCAGGACTCGAACCTACGCATGCAAGAATCAAAATCTTGTGCCTTACCGGACTTGGCTATACCCCTATTATAAATCTTAATATAAACTGGGGTGGATAATGGGACTCGAACCCACAACATCCAGAATCACAATCTGGCGCTCTAACCGATTGAACTATACCCACCATAATGTTAAACCTTAGTCTGAAATGGTGCGCCTGAGAGGATTCGAACCTCTGGCACACGGCTTAGAAGGCCGTTGCTCTATCCTACTGAGCTACAGGCGCTCAAAATGTTCTTTACAAAAAAAAATGGAGCGGGTGAAGGGAATCGGACCCTCGCGACAAGCTTGGAAGGCTAGGGCTCTACCACTGAGCTACACCCGCAATGCCTCACTTAGAGACAAGTGTTAGTATACTTGAAATGACAATTATTGTCAAGGTGTTTTTTTATTTAGTCTTTCTTCTTATGTTTTGTGCTTTGTTTTATACTTTGTTTTGTTCTTTTATTCTTTACTTTGCTCAACTTGTCCGGCTTATATAAATAAAAAATAAAAAAAGCCGATTACATAGTTTTAATCCCAATGCCTTTCTTAAATATGTGCGCTGCAATTAAAAATGAACTGATGATCAAAGCAGCCGTTATAAGAACATGTATGTAGATATTGCCTTCACAAGCACCGATATAAGCATATCTTGCAATATTTACCAGAGGATAGATCGGGTTGATGTACTTAATACTGGATAATAAACCGGGTAGCTTAGAAACCTCGAAAAACACACCTCCCAAATAGGTAAGTGGCGTAATAACGATTGCCAGTACAAAATTCATTTTCTCAAAATTATCTAACATAAGGCCACATATTAAACCAATTGACGCAAAAACAAAAGATGTTGCAGTCAATGCCAGAATGAAAAATAACGGATATTCAATTTCATAACCAACAAAGAAAATAGTTGCAGCATAGGTCAGCAACCCCACCAAAACACCTCGAAACATTCCTCCAAAAACAAACGCCAGAATTTTTTCAATATTGGATATGGGATAGCTATTCAAATCCTGAATTGTATTCTGAAATTTTTGAGAGATGATTGAAAACGCCGGATTTTGAAAGGAGGCAAAAATTGCTCCCATTGTCGCTAAACCCGGCACGAGAAAGTGAAGATAGTTTACCCCATCAATGCCAACCTGCCTTGTTTGCAGCATTCCACCGAAAATAGCCAAATAAAGAATGTTCGTAATTAGAGGAGCAAGAACCGTCTGGACCGGAACCTTCATAAACCGGTGAATTTCTCTGTTTAAAAGGGTTATAAAACCTGTTCTGTTATAAAATATAAAACTTCTTTTCATACGTATCTCCTAATGATTAATAATATCTAAATAAATATCTTCCAGTTTTGGTTTTTCGACAATGAGATCGGTAAACGCCATATTTTTCATTGATAGCTTTTGAAAGACTTTTGACAAATCTTTTCTTAAAACCTTAAGTTTCAGATTTGTTTTTTCCTCTATTTGAGGGTGATATTCTTTTAAAAACTCAAAATCAGCAAGTTTCAGTTCAGAATCGAAATGAATTTCAACCACAATTTCCCTGGAAAAAGTCTCCATCAACTTCTCCTTCGGCTCATCTGCAATTATCCTGCCGCCATCGATGATAACAATTCGCTTACACAGTTTTTCTGCTTCTTCAATATAATGGGTTGTGAGTATGATTGTCGTTCCCGATTGATGCAGATTAATTAAAAAATCATACAAAGTATGCCGCATTTCAATATCGACTCCAGCAGTAGGCTCATCTAGAATGAGGATTTTTGGTTTATGAACAAGGGCCTTGGCTATTAAAAATCGTCTTCGCATCCCCCCGGAAAGATCTCGTAACCTGGCACTTCTTTTTTCAGTTAAATACAGAGCCTCCAGAAGCTCATCAATATATTCCTGATTATTCTTTATCCCGAAGTAACCGGATTGTTTTTTTAGAGCTTCATCAACGGTAAATATAAAGTCGTAGCCTGTATCCTGTGGCACAATACCAATGATTTTTTTTGTATCAAGCTCATTTTTATCAATGTCATACCCTCCGATTTTCACAGTACCCTTTGTCTTTTTCACATTACCTGCCAGCACATTAATTAAAGTGCTTTTCCCGGCACCATTTTGTCCCAGCAAGGCTGTAAATTCCCCTTCCATAATATCTAAATTTATATTTTTTAAGGCCTCTTTATTTCCTCGCTGATAGGTCTTTGATACATTAATAATACTCAGCATATGCTGCCTCCCTTTCTCATTTTTTGTTTCATTGTTCCAAAATAGTCCAGAACTTTCAGTTAAAAGTTCTGGACTATTTTAAAGAGATTTAAACTTATTTTTACTTTTATAGCATTACCGATTTTAGTCCGAAAGCGGAAAGATTTCGCCCTTAATATCACCGTCTTTGGTGGTGGTAATCAGCCCGTAACTTTCTGGATCCCCCATTCGTGGTGCCCCAACTGACCCGGGGTTCATAATTAAAATTTGTCCATCATCGTAAACACAGGCCTTATGGGTGTGCCCAAAAAGAATCACCTGAGCGTTTTTTTTAAGCCCTGCATGATAAACCTGCTCGACACTGTTTTTGACCCCGTAGTGATGTCCATGGGTGGCAAAAAAGTTAAACCCACCAATGGTGGTTACTAAAAAAAAACTGCCATCTTCCGAATACCGATCCATGTTGCCTTTAAGAATATGAATGGGAATATTTGTCAGTGTGCGCAGATGTAACGCATCTTCAACATAGTCCCCCAGGTGTATGATCACATCCACGGCTCCCATTTGATCAAGTGCTTTTTTCAGAGCCGTTAAATTTCCATGACTGTCACTGACCACTCCAACTTTCATGATTCTCTCCTTAACTCTTTTAATCCTATAAGTATTTGCTAAATGCATAAACACAACCGTAAATTGCTTTGATGCCAGTTTTCAAAACCATCAGAAATCGCTTTGCGAATTTCTGATGGTTCGCGGGCAGTCGCCAACTACAAGCGAGCTTGTGATTGGCTCGTTGCCTTCGCGAAAACAATTTTGTAACGTATAGGCGAACAGTTCAACGAACTGTACGACGTATAGTGGAAAAATTGTTTCATGTAAACAGGCAGCGAAGCTCACGGTACTTTCGCAATTACCTAGCTATTCGTCCAGAAGAAAGATTTTTGTCTTTGCCACTGCGGCTGCGCGATGGCTCAATCTGTTTTTCTCTTCCTTAGTCATTTCTGCGAAAGATTTTCCTGTCGACCGGTGAATGAACAACGGATCATAACCAAAACCACCTTTGCCGCAATAATCAAAGGCAATTGTTCCCTGAACCTCACCACGGCAGATAATCTCATGGCCGTCAGGAAATATAATGGCAATTGCCGTTATAAAAGACGCTCCTCGTTTTTCCTTTGGCACCTCTTTCATGACTTCCAACAGTTTTTGATTGTTGGCAGCATCGTCCACATCTTCTCCGGCATAACGGGCTGAATAAATTCCCGGTGCTCCGTCCAGAAAATCTACGGATAACCCGGAGTCATCCCCCATTAGAATAATATCTTTTCCTTTTACAAAAGGCTTTAATGCCCGAACTTTAATAAGGGCATTTTCTTCAAAGGTCAAACCATCCTCGATAATGTCAATGTCTATTCCAAAATCCTTCATCGTCACAACGTCAAAGACGTTATCCAGTAAAGCTTTTATTTCTTTGGCCTTCTTCTGGTTTCCTGTGGCAAGTAAAATAGTTTTCATACATACTCCTATAGTGACAATTCCTTTTTTTGAAAAGCAATGAGCTCCTTAATACCTTCTTCTCCCAGGGCTAAAAGCTTTTGCAACTCTTCCTTTTTAAAAGGCCGTTCTTCTCCGGTGCCTTGAATTTCTATGATTTCACCGTCTATGGTCATGACCATATTCATATCAACCTCGGCGTTTGAATCCTCTTCATAACACAGGTCAATGATTACTTCGCCCTGATGAATTCCCACACTGGTAGCCGCCACAAAATTGGTAATCGGCAATTCTTTAATCACACCCTGGGCAACTAAACCCGACAGTGCATCATGAAGTGCCATAAAAGCGCCTGTAATGGCAGCGGTCCGGGTTCCTCCATCAGCCTGGATAACGTCACAATCCACCCATAGGGTGCGTTCTCCGAGTTTTTTCAAATCAACAATGGATCGCAGGCTGCGACCGATTAATCGTTGGATTTCCATGGTTCGTCCATCAATTTTCCCGCGATTTCTGTCCCGGCTTTTTCTGGTGTTGGTTGAGCCTGGCAGCATTTCATACTCAGCGGTAATCCATCCCTGTTTCTGTCCCTTTAAAAAATATGGCACCTTTTCTTCAATCATGACTGTACAGATGACCTTGGTGTCGCCCACTTCAACGAGCACTGAGCCCTGAGCATGTTTAATAAAATTTCGGGTCACTTTGATTGGGCGCAGTTCGTCTTTTCTTCGGCCATCGATGCGTTTATAGTCACCCTTTATTTCGTCTAAGTTTTCCATATATTATTTCTCTTTTCTTGATTCGATTATTGGAACTGTTATTATCCCAGGTGTTTCTTAACCACAGCGCGAATGATTTCATTGGCTACTGTTGGATTTGCCTGACCTTTGGTGGCCTTCATGACCTGTCCGGTAAGGAATCCATAGGCTTTTTCATTTCCTGATCCAATGTCTTCAACGGATTTCGGATTGGCTGTCACAATTTTTTCAATGATGGCTTCCAATTCGACCGTATCGCTCATTTGGGCAAGACCCTGTTTTTTGACAATATCTTCGGGATTTTTCCCGGTATTAAACATTTCTTTTAATACCTCTTTACCGCTGGTTCCGCTTATGGTGTTATTTTTAACCAATTTTAAAAGTTCTACCAGTTGAATCGGCGTAATTGAAATGTTTTCCATGGCTAATTCTTTTTCTTTTAGTAAGGGTGGAATTTCAACCATTAACCAGTTTGATATTTGTTTTGGTTCATTATAAAGCCCCACCGCCTCTTCAAAAAAAGCTGCCAGAACACCAGTGGCCGTGAGTACCCCGGCATCGTATTCTGGAAGTTTATATTCCTTGATATAACGGTGTTTTTTCGCCTCTGGCAGTTCGGGTAATGCTGCCTTTATTTTTGCAATATAGTCTTCTTCAATAATAATGGGTACCAGATCCGGTTCCGGGAAGTAGCGATAATCATGGGCTTCTTCTTTGCTTCGAAGTGATGAGGAAGCGCCTTTGGTATCATCCCATTTTCTGGTTTCCTGGATAATGACATGGCCCTTTTTCAACTCAACAATTTGTCGCTTGCTTTCATAATGAACCGCACGGACTAAAGCACGAAAGGAGTTAAGGTTTTTCATTTCGGTACGGGTTCCTAAAACAGTTTCTCCTTTTTCCCTCATGGAAATATTCACATCAAATCGCATCGAACCTTCCTGCATTTTACAGTCTGAAACCCCTGTATATTCTAAAATATTTCGGACCTTTTCGGCAAATGTTTTAGCTTCCTCGGCACTGCGCAAGTCAGGCTCTGATACAATTTCCACCAGTGGCACGCCGCAGCGATTCACATCGACTAAGGTGCCCTCAGCTGATTCATGAAGAAGCTTTCCGGCATCTTCTTCTATATGGATACGGGTAATCCCAATGTCTTTTTTAATACCATCCACTTCAATTTCTATGACACCGCCGGTGCAGATAGGAAGGTCAAACTGGGAGGTTTGATAAGCTTTCGGTAAATCCGGATAGAAATAATTTTTTCGATCCATTTTACTGTAGTGAGCAATTTCACAATTCAGGGCTAATCCCGCTCTTGTGGCATATTCCACAACCTTTTCGTTTAAAACAGGGAGCACTCCCGGCATTCCCAGACAAACAGGACAGGTATGGGTGTTTTCTTCTGCCCCAAACTCGGTGGGACAGGAGCAAAATATTTTTGATTTGGTCCCCAGCTCAACATGGATTTCCATGCCAATAACAATTTCATATTCCATGGTTTAGACCTCCCTTCCCAGTGGTGCTTTTAGATTTTTAAAATTGGTTTCATTCTCAAACGCCCAGGCCGCTTTTAAAATGGTTTTTTCACTTAAAACAGGGCCTAAAAGTTGCATGCCAATGGGCATTCCGCCATTATCCAAACCGCAGGGAATTGAGATCCCCGGGATTCCGGCAATATTCACCGGAACGGTGTAAATATCAGTGAGGTACATTTCCAGTGGGTTACTGGTTTTTTCTCCGATACCAAAGGCGGTGGTTGGTGATGTCGGTGTTAAAAGAACATCGCATCCCCCAAAGACTTGTTCAAAATCTTCTTTGATAAGGGTTCTTACCTGCATGGCTTTCTTATAATAGGCATCGTAATAACCTGAGCTGAGGGCATGGGTTCCCAGCATGATGCGACGTTTTACTTCTTCCCCAAAGCCCTGACTGCGGGTTTTACGATAAAGATCCACCAAACCATCATATTCTTCGGCCCGGTAACCATAGCGAATCCCATCGTAACGGGCCAGATTAGAGCTGGCTTCGGCAGATGAAATCAGGTAATAGGCGGAAAGAGCATAATCCAAATATTGGAAAGATACATCCACTATTTCGGCACCCATGGCCTTGTAAACAGCAATGGCATCTTCAAGACTTTTGCGGACCTCTGGCTGAAGACCTTCTCCAAAGAAGGCTTGGGCAACCCCGATTCGAAGACCCTTTACCCCTTGTTTCAGGTTTTTGGTATAATCCTTTTTCTCGATTTTTAATGAGGTTGTGTCTTTTTCATCGTGACCGACAATGGCATTCAGAACCAGAGCGCAATCTTCCACGTCTTTGGTAAATGGTCCAATTTGATCCAATGAGGATGCAAAAGCTACTAAACCATAACGCGATACTAAACCGTAGGTAGGCTTCATTCCCACCACACCACAAAAGGATGCCGGCTGACGAATGGATCCACCAGTATCTGAACCAAGGGTAAAAAAGGCAGTGTCCGACGCAACCGCAACCGCTGAACCGCCACTGGAGCCACCGGGAACCTTGGCTAAATCCCAGGGATTCTTAGTGATTTTATAGGCTGAGTTTTCTGTGGAAGACCCCATGGCAAACTCATCCATATTGGTTTTTCCTAACAAAACTCCACCTTCTTCAATGAGAAGATCATAGACATGGGCATTATAAGGGGGAATAAAATTATACAGCATTTTTGAAGCACAGGTGGTTAAAATTCCCTGGGTACAAAGGTTATCTTTGAGTCCATAGGGAATCCCCTCCAGTGGACTCTTCTTTTTTCTCGCTTTAAGCTTTTCATCCACAACCTTTGCATCGCGTAAGGCTTTCTCAGCTTGAACTCTTAAATAGGCATCGGTTGAACCTTCTACCGCATCAATACGGTTAACCACTGCCTGGGTCACCTCGGTGACGGTAACTTCTTTTTTCTTTAGAAGGTCATTTATTTCATGTATTGTTTTTTGACTTAATTCCATTTTTGCCTCCTATTCCATAACCCGGGGAACTTTAAAGCACCCGGCTTCGCTATCTGGTGCATTGGCCAGAGCCTGTTCATTGGTTAAACATGGTTTTACCACGTCCTCCCTGAAAACATTTTTTAATTCCAAAACATGTTCGGTGGCTTTGACCTTTGAGGTATCCAGCTCACTGAGGGTTTGGGCATAATCAAGTACAGCACCCAGTTGATCCGCCAGGGCTGTTACTTCGTCGGCTGTAAATTCTAAACGGGCAAGATTTGCCACGTAGGTAACATCTTCTCGTGTTAAACTCATATTATTTCCTTTCTCACAATCATATTCGGTTCAAAATTACCTCTTATTATAAATCAGAATCGCCATTGTTGACAAGGGATAAAAACTGGTTTTCATCTATGATTGTTATGCCCAATTCCCGGGCTTTTGTCTGTTTGGATCCTGGTTCTTCTCCGGCTAATACATAATCTGTTTTTTTACTGACGCTGGTGAATACTTTTCCGCCATTGGCTTCAATAAGTGCCGTCGCTTCACGGCGCTCCAGGGTTGGCAGTGTTCCGGTAAGCACAAATGTTTTTCCCTGAAGACTTTGGGATACCGTCTTACTTTCCTGGATCATATTAAGACCGTTTGCTTGAAGTCCCTTAATAATTGCAATATTTTTAGGGGTTTTAAAAAAATCAACAATTTCAGTGGCCATTTTTTCGCCAATATCGAAAATTGTTTTTAATTCCTCTATCTCTGCACGACTAAGGGCATCCATGGATTTAAAATGCTCTGCCAGAACCTTGGCGCCTCTGGCACCAACCAGGGGAATCCCCAAACCATAGATAACTCGTGATAATTCTCTATTCTTCGAATCTTCAATGGCCGCCAGAAGCTTTTCAACGGATTTTTCCCCTAGCTTTTCCAGCGTTACCAACACCTCTTTTTTTTCAGAAAGATGATAGATATCAACGGGATTAGCCACGAGATTTTTATCGATAAGTAATCGCAGCACACCAGGGCCCAATCCTTCAATGTTCATGGCATCCCGGGAGGTAAAGTGAATCAGCTTTCGAAAAACCTGTGCCGGACAGGCCATATTCACGCATTTTGTAACCGCCTCCCCTTCAATCCGAAAGGTTGGTTCTCCGCAGGCAGGACAGGTCCTGGGCATTTTGAAAGCCACTTCTTTTCCGGTGCGTTTTTCAAAAACAACATGATCAACTTCAGGAATGACATCACCCGCTTTTTGAATGACTACATAGTCTCCGATGCGAATGTCCTTGTCCCTTATATTATCTTCGTTATGAAGGGTTGCCCGGGCGATGACAGATCCTGCCAGAGTTACAGGATCAAGCTCTGCCACAGGAGTTAATGCCCCTGTTCTGCCTACCTGAACAGTAATCCCGTTTAATATGGTCTCTGCCTGATCCGGCGAAAATTTATAGGCAATGGCCCAGCGGGGACTTTTGGTGGTATTCCCTAAAAGTTCACGCTGTTCCAGGTTGTCCACTTTAATCACTAACCCATCAATTTCAAACAGAAGATTTCTGCGCTCCACTTCCATGATGCTCAGGTAATTAATAATATCTTCAATATCACTGAATTCTTTGACCTGGCTGGTTTTAAATCCTAACTCTTTTAAATAAGCCAGCGCCTGGGTATGGGTTTTTAGCCCGAGATTTTCCGGGGTTTCCAGATTGAAGATAAAAATATCCAGAGGCCGTGATGCCGTGAGCTTTGAATCAAGCTGACGAATCGCACCTGCAGCAGCATTTCTGGGATTGGCAAAAACAGTTTCATTTTCCAATAACCGGCGATGATTTAAATCTTCAAAATCTTTTTTCCCCATAAAAACTTCACCACGAACTTCCAGTGTGACTGCCTCTTTTAGTCGAAGAGGAATGGTTCGGACAGTTTTAAGATTGGATGTTACATTTTCTCCAACCTCCCCATCTCCCCGAGTCGCTCCTCGAACAAAAAGGCCATCCTCATAATTAAGAACAACCGTTAAACCATCAAACTTATATTCCACCACATAGGTTGCTTCAGGACAGGTTTGACGAACCCGTCGGTCAAAGTCTCTGAGATCCCCTGGATCAAAAGCATTACTTAAGCTGAGCTTTGGTCGGGTATAGGTCACTTTTTCAAAGCCTTCTGATGGTGTGCCCCCTACCCGCTGGGTTGGGGAATCGGTCGTTATCAGTTCAGGATGCCGGGTTTCAAGCTCAATGAGTGCCTGCATGAGCTTGTCATAATCATAATCCGATATTTTCGGGGCATCTTCAATATAATAGGCACGATTATGTGATTCAATTTCTTTTCTCAACTGATCTATTTTGGTAATATCCATTCGTTATTTCCAATCTTTTTAAAACCCTATTTTTGTTTTAAGCTTTTTCCACAAATCCAGGATCCATTTTTTTAATACCGACCCCGGGAAACGCAACGGAAATCATATTGTTTTTAACTTCAACCACAGTGCCGACACCAAATTTCTTATGCCGAACCTTGTCACTTAACCCGAAACTATTTTCTGTTATATGTCTGATCGCATGGGAAGATCGCCTTCTGATGGCAACCTTTGATTGAATAACCCGTTCGGAAAATGTTTTTTTCTTTCTCGATTCCTGGCTGTCAATCTCAGGCTTTCGTTCATAGCGCTGCTTATTTTCAACACAAACCTCTTCGGGGATTTCTTTAAGAAAACGGGATGGTGCCTGGAGTTGTTTCCTGCCATAGAGATTTCGTTCTGCGGCCCATGAAATGTAAAGACGTTTCATGGCACGGGTAATCCCCACATAGCAGATCCGGCGTTCTTCTTCAATTTCATCCGGAGAGTCCATGGCCCGACCATGGGGGAATATCCCTTCTTCCAGACCTGGTAAAAACACGATTGGGAATTCCAGTCCTTTAGCATTATGCAACGTCATTAAAAGCACTTTTCCTTCATCCCCATCATATTTGTCGGTTTCTGAGGATAAAGCAACCGTTTCTAGGTAAGCACTCAAGCTTTGATCATCACTGTTCTTTTCAAATTCAGTGGCAGAAGATACCAATTCCTGGAGATTTTCTAAACGGCTTTCACCCTTATCCATTTTCCCAAGCTCCAGCATTTCAATATAACCGGATTTTTCGATTACCCCGGTAATGAGCGCACTCAAACTGGCATCTGTCTTCAGTTCAGAAAGTTCAGTCATTAACTCACTAAAGGCCCTTACTTTATTTCTGACACTGGGACTCAGTTCTGGTATTTCTTCCACATGATGAAAGGCTTCCATGAGGCTGAAACTCTTAAATGCTGCATATTCTCCGATTTTATCAATGGTTGCGGCACCGATACCGCGTTTAGGTACATTGACTATTCGCAGGAATCCAATGTTGTCTTTAGGATTGCTTAAAACATTCAGGTAAGCAATGACGTCCTTAATTTCCAGCCTGGAGTAAAACCCGGTACCTCCAATGAGCTGGAAGGGGAGGTCTTCACGCATCAGGGCTTCTTCAAATAATCGGGACTGGGCATTGGTACGATATAAAATAGCAAAATCGCCATAAATCCCATTCCCTTCGGTGACAGTGGTTTTGATTTCGTCAACAATAAACCGGGCTTCATCATACCCCTGATTAAAGGAAGAGATCATGATTTTTTCATCCCCGGTGTTTTTGGTCCACAACGCTTTTTCTTTTCGTCCGGTATTCTTGGAGATAACGCTGTTGGCGCCATCTAAAATCACTTGGGTGGAGCGATAGTTTTCTTCTAACTTAATAATTTTCGCGCCCTTATAATCCTTTTCAAAATCAAGAATATTATTAATATCTGCTCCCCGCCAGCCATAAATACTTTGATCATCATCGCCGCAAACGCAAAGATTATTATATTTTGCGGCTAACATATTAACCAGCTCATATTGACTGTGATTTGTATCCTGGTATTCATCCACCAATATAAACTTAAATTTATTCTGATATTGTTCAAGAATTTCCGGAAAGCCTTTAAATAATACCAGAGTATTATAGATAAGGTCATCAAAATCCATGGCGTTGTTTGCCTTAAGACTTTCCTGGTAACGCCTGTAATAGAGGCCAACTTTTTCTTTTCTGTAATCTTCGGCATTTTCTTTGATATAGGCTTCCGGGCTCACAAAATTATTTTTAGCCGTTGAAACCTCATTGCCAACATACTGGTAGGTATAATATTTATCATTTAATTCCAGTTCCTTAACCAGAGTCTTATATAAACGTTTTTGATCATCCATATCGTATATAACAAAATTATCGTCATATCCCAGCCATTGGCTGTGAATTCGCATAATTCTGGCACACATCGCATGAAATGTGGACATCCAAATGCGCTTGCTGTCTTCAATCTCCATTTTTGCAATACGTTCCCGCATTTCGCCGGCGGCCTTATTGGTAAAGGTAATGGCTAATATCTGGGAAGGCCATGCCTGGCCTGTTTCTATAATATGGGCAATACGGTGGATAATGGTTCGTGTTTTACCAGATCCTGCCCCTGCTAATATGAGCAAAGGCCCGTTAATGGTTTCTGCTGCTTCTCTTTGTCGACTATTTAATCCGTCTAATAAACTCATAAATCCTCCAGTTTCCTTAATTTTAAACCTAATCTCCTAATAACTTTTTAAAGCCTTGTCCATTGCGTCCGAATTTATTCACGATTCAACCAGGACATTCGTTAAAATGAAACGTCAGTTTTTCATCCTAACTTGCCTTATGGGGAATAAATGCTTCTGGGCCAATAAAGGCCCGATTTTTCCGGGGAAATAAATTCATTCGCTTAATTTCCCCCATCACCATTAAAATTCAAGGTTACTTTTGTCCCCTTATTTTCTTCACTTTCAATGATAATTTCACCGTGATGCTCATCCACAATCCACCTGGCAATGGATAAACCCAGGCCAGTACCACCTTCAGTTCGGGAACGGGCCTTATCCACCCGGTAAAACCGCTGAAATACATGATCAATTTCATTGGTCGGAATGCCAATGCCCTGGTCCTTTACCTCTACGGTTAGCCCCTGGGTGGTGCGTTTTCCTACCATTCGAATCGATTGGTTCTCATTGCTGTACTTGATGGCATTATCCAAAAGGATAACCAGCAGCTGGGTGATCTGCTTTTCATCTCCGGTCATGATTAAATCATCTTCCAGAGTGTTAATAAAATGGATCCCTTTTTTTCCAGCCAAGGGTGCCATTTTTTCTGTTACATCCTTAATCAGATAAGTCAAATCAAGGGGTTCCCGGAAAACAACCACATCCCCGCAATCCGCTCTGGCCAAAAACATGAGATCCTCAACAATGCGATGCATCCGCTTAACCTCGTCATAGGCATTGTCCACCCAGATCATCTGGCTATTTACGGTTTCTTCACCAGACGCCTTGACAACCTCAAGATTGGTCTGAATCACTGCAATGGGAGTTCTGAGCTCATGGGAAGCATCTGCTAAAAATTCCTGTTGCCGTTTAACATTCTTTTTAATGGGAATCAAGGAACGTCCTGATAAAAAATAACCGCCTAAAAAAGACAGGGAAGCCCCTACCAGTGCAGTAACGCCAATCATTCGAAAGGCATTGTCCAGAAGATTTCGTGCCGGTTCCATATTTTTCATGGCTTGAATAATTTTCAATTCACCATTTTTATTGACCACCATATAGGTGCAGACTTTATAGTCCGTTTCGCCACTCTTATAATTGCTGATGAGGTAACGGTCGCGGTTTTCGTTAAAATAATGAATAGCAATCTGAATGAGCTGATTTTCTTCCATCGGGATTGAAGGTGATTTATCTAATACCTTATAGTTTTGATTGAAAATAGCATAGGAGATATTGTTTTTAATAAGGCTTTGGGTATATTCAGCATAGCCTTGCTTCTCTTCTTCCGTGACATTTTGACTGTTCTGTTGCCTTTCAAGGTATTCAACATTATTTGCAAGCTGGGAGCAATAGATTTTAAGGTTATTGTTTTCATTTGTTTCAATATCAATACTGAGTATCACATAGAGAAAAATTGATATAAATAAGAGGAGCCCAATCAGGACTCCCGTGTTCATTAATGTAAGATTGATTCTTAGTTTATTAAGGCTTGGCATTCTCCTTCTCCTTTAACACATACCCTAAGCCCCGAATTGTCTTAATGTATACCTTGGATTTATCCAGCTTTTTTCTTAAATAGTGGACATAAATTTCAACACTATTCTCCATGGCCAGACTTTCAATGCCCCAAATACGATCCAGAATCTGTTCCTTGGAAATAGTCATTCCCGGATTTCTGATAAACATTTCCAAGAGTTGGGCTTCTTTAGCAGTTAGCTTATTTAAATTGCCATCCACGTAAAGTTCGCCGGTATTAATGTTTAAGGATATATTTACAAAATGAATCACATTATCCTGATATACTTCCCAGGGACGTCGCCCCAGGGCTCGAACCCTTGCCACTAATTCCTCGGTGTCAAAGGGTTTTACAAGATAATCATCCGCACCCATGTTAAGGCCATTGACTTTATCCTGGGTGTTGTCCATGGCGGTTAACAGTAAAATAGGCACATTTTTCCCGGATTCTCTAATAGCGCTGAGAATTTCCAACCCGGTCATGCCAGGTAGCATAATATCAAGAATGATGACATCATAAACATCATTCTCACTTAAAAGTTTTCCCTCGATGCCATCGTTAACCACATCCACTAAGATTTTGTTTTTTTCAAAGATTTTCCCAAGCGCAGCTGCCAGGGGCTTTTCATCTTCTACCAAGAGAACACGCATCGATTTCCAACTCCTTTTTCCTGAAATTAATTCTTATTACTTTTCTGCCGGAAAAACTTTTTCTAATAATTCATTCATCGGAAGCATATCGCCTTTATTTTTTGGTTCTTCCACAACTCGGCGACATTCCAGGAAGATTCTGACTGCACCTTCATAATTATCTAAAAAATTATCTGATGGCAAAATACCGCGATCCATCAAATGATAAATGAAAAGGCCCATATAATAAACCTTGTCCGGCTCAATATTTTTTAATTTAACATATCTGAAAAAGGCTGAAAGCGTATTATCTCCTTTTTCTAATATTTCACCGGCAATGCGCACCCATTCTTCAGATAAGGTTTCTGTTACAGCCTCATTCCAACTAACCCATAAAATAGCCTTTGCCACTGATTCCTCATTGATATCCAGGGATTCCTGACAGGCAATTGCCGCTTCATTAAATGCTTCAATGATTTTAGGGGCATAGTTAAGTGTCCCAAGGGCATAATTTTTTCTCAGGCCAACCCCAGTTTCGATGACTTTATTCAGTAAGAGGTCACTTTTCTGGAGTTCTTTTTGAATGACATACCACTCATCATAAATACAATAGGGCAAGTATCCGTGATCTGCAAAAATATGATTGACAATACGCCTTACCTCTAAATACTTTTCCCGTTTCCCCTGAATCTCTTTTTGTTTTTTTAAGAAGCTTTCCATTTGAAAATAAAGATTATGCCGCTCAAAAAATCGTTCCATTTGAATAATGGTTTCTGGTTCTTCACTGTAGAAAATCAGCTCATCAAGGTCGCGATAATCATCTTCCTGGTTCCGGCCATTGTTCATAATCAATTGGAGATATTGTTTGCCTTCATAAGTCACCCGATTACAAGGATGATAGAGCCCGTTCGGGAAGGTTTCGGTATAGACAAAGAAAACCTGTCGGCTTCGCTGGAAATAAATGATATAACCCTTGGTCGTAAAAAATCCCCAGCCGGTGTCACTGGCCTTATTTCCATGCTTTACACTGAATCCTTCGGTGTAAAGGCAGTTTTTCAACAGATAGGTTACAATTTTATCGTCGTTATCAATCCCCATGTTGCGAAGATTCTGCCTGTAATAGGCCCAAAGCAGCTCAATGGTTGTTCCCTTTGGATCAAACAGCGCTTCCAGTGAAAACATTTTCTGACTTTTGAGATTTTTAACAATACATAAAAGCAGACAGTCCAGATGAATGGCTTCAATGAATTCCCCGGGCTTGAGCTTTTCAATATCTTCCAGTACGCGGTCGTTAAAATATTCCAGGCTATCCTTTTTCAGCTTATCCTGAAGCTTTACTGTCTTCTGATTAAATCGATCCAAGGCGTTGGCGATGGAAAACATTGTTTTTTCTGACAAAAGAGTGATGGTAACATGTTTTATATTATCTTGATGATAATATACATTTTTCAAAATTATTTCATTTATAATTTCAGACGCTTCGACCTGGTAATCCACCAGGGTTTCTCTTGAAATTGGAATGTAGATAAGGTTCGGACTTTCAATGGTTTGAATGATCAGGCCCCTACGACTCATAAATACATTAGCTTTAATGAGTTCGTCGTCTTCTCCGCAATTTATTTCAACTTCTTGAAGGTAAAGTTCGTTTTGAATCATGTATGCCATAAAATTCCGAACTGTTTGCAAACCAAGCGCCTTTAACTTTTCTTCAAAGCCATAAATCAGGATCTTATAAACAATTCTGACGATATCCTTTTGTTTATCGATGGTTCCGTTTTCCGAACGTTTAATGATGGTTTGATTTAAGCTTGTTTTTGAATCAAAAAAGTCAGGTTCCACTGAAAAAAGGGCTTCCACCGCCAGTAAGATAAGCAGGTCGACATCAATGGAATCCATGCCATTCTTCTGGACATCCTTATTGTTGTTAAGGTTAGTCATCATCCACTGAACCATGTCATCGATTTTGCCAACCCCATTTTTGATAATCCCATGACAATCTTTACAAAGAGCTTCATATTTAATATCTAATTTTTCATTTTCTATCTTATAGCTTCGTTCAAAAAAACCGATCGTTTTTTCGCATTTTTCACAAGGCTTTTTCATTTCTCTCAATCCTCCCAATAAGTTGTGCTCAAAAACAATTTTAAAACAGGTTTTGCAAAACTGCTTCTTCACAGTTTCCGCCCATTGTAATAATTGTCCCACCTATAGTTTAACATAAAACTTCGGATTTTTTCAAAAAAAGATTAAAGAGCAAACTAAATTCAGCCTGCTCTTTAACTTTTTAAGAATGTTGATTATATCATTTCCACGCAATCAATGGTTGCTCCGCCCAGACAGATGTTCCCCTGATAAAGAACAACCTCCTGACCTGGTGTAACCGCTTTTTGTGGTTCGTCAAATGCCACAAAAAGTCGATCATCAGTCACATGAACAGAAACCCCTTGATCAGACTGACGATATCGGAATTTCGCCGTACATTTAAATTCGTTTGCAGGTGGCCCGCCTGCCACCCAACTCATTTCGGTGGCTTCTAAGGATTTTGAATAAAGCGCTGGGTGGGAATCCCCCTGGACAACCACCAGTTCATTTTTATCTAAATCCTTATGCACAACAAACCATGGTTCCCCAGTTCCCTGACCGCCAATTCCTAAACCTTTTCGTTGGCCCAGAGTGTAATACATCAGACCCTGATGGATGCCTTTTACATTTCCGGCGAGATCCACAATGTTGCCAGGGTGTGCCGGTAAGTACTGGCTCAGAAATTGGGTAAAATTTCGTTCTCCAATAAAACAGATGCCGGTAGAATCCTTTTTCTTTGCCGTTGACAAATTATTCTCAATCGCAATGCGACGAACTTCCTGTTTTGAAAGATGTCCAATAGGAAACATCACATTGGAAAGTTCCTTCTGTCCTAACTGACAGAGAAAATAGGTTTGATCCTTGTTATGGTCAAAAGCCCGTTTTAAACGGTATTGCTCATTCACAAAATCGATTTGGGCATAATGCCCTGTTGCCAGATAATCCCCACCAACCACATTAATGGCATAATCCAAAAATCGATTGAATTTAATCTCCTGATTACACATTACATCAGGGTTAGGGGTTCGGCCTTTTTTATATTCTTCCAGAAAAAACGAAAAAACAGAATCATAATATTCCTTGGCAAAATTGACTGTATAGTAGGGAATATCAATGGCATCGCATACACGTCTGACATCATCATAATCCTCAGTGGCGGTACACAAACCTGATTCTTCTTCTTCCTCCCAATTTTTCATAAAAACGCCGACGACTTCATATCCACGTTCTTTTAAAAGGAGTGCAGCAACCGAGGAATCGACCCCTCCTGACATGCCTACAACGATTTTCATGTTTGATTCTCCTCATCTGTTGGATATTTTGCTTGTTTAATTAGCCAACTCTTCTGCCAATTTTTTAGCTAATGCATTAAGGGCTAAAACATCTTCTTCATTCGGCGTACCTTTTACCTTAACGATATCGCTGATCACATCAACCTTTGCTTCTTCAATGAAGGTAGTGAAATTCTTTTCCGCACCGCCGCTCCAGCTGAAGTCAGTAAAAAATCCAACCTTATGATTGTCCACTCTTATTTCTGTTAATTTGTATAAAAGGTTGGCCATCTTAGGGAAAATTTTACCATAGTAAGCAGGTGCCCCCATGAGCAAACCCTTGTATTTCCAGATATCCGAAATAATATAGGAAATATCAGTTTTTGATACATTATACAACACAACCTCTTTAACGCCTTCATTCTTTAAGGCAATTGCCAGAATTTCCGCTGATTGTTGTGTGCATCCGTACATTGAACCATAGGCAATGACTACCCCGGGCACGGTTACTTTGGAACTCATTTTTACATACATATCAAGGATATAACCTGGGTCTGAACGCCAGATCAGTCCATGAGCCGGACAAATGGTGCAAATGTCAAGGCCACCTAATTTTTCAAGGGCTTTCAAAGCTTGTCCAGCTACTTTTCCAACAATACATGAAAAATATCGTCTGATGGAATCTTCAAAGGCCGGCACATCATTTTCATCATCGAAGATACTGCCAACAGGGGTTTTAAAGCTCCCGAAAACATCCATTGAGAAAAGGATTTTATCGGTAATATCGTAGGTTACCATGGATTCCGGCCAATGAACCATTGGCGTCATGAAGAACTGCAGGGTATGTTTCCCAAGACAAAGGGTTTCACCGTCACATACCTCAACTAGGTTTTTATCGATATTATAAAAGTTCTTCATTATAGGAAATGTTTTTTTATTTCCTATAATTTTCATGTCCGGATAAACGGACAATAGCTCTGAAATTCCGCTTGAATGATCAGGTTCCATATGGTTTATAATCAAATAATCGACTTTTTTATCCCCGACGATTGATTTTATCTTTTCTATATATTCATCCTGTTCAATGGATTTAACTGTGTCAATAACAGCAATTTTTTCATCATTAATGACATAAGCGTTATAGGAAACGCCTTCCTGATCAATGGGCCACATTTCTTCGAAAAGCGTGGTAATATAATCATTGACTCCAACCCAAAAAACATCTTCTTTAATTTTTACTGCGTTCATTTTCTTCACCACTTTCTATGGATTTTACAATCATAAATATACCCTTAATTGCCAAATTATTCAAGAGCAAAAAATAGACAATTAAGTTTTCCCTGTTCATTAACCTTATATTCGGCTTATCCTGAGGTAGTTTACAACGTAAAAAAAGAGGCACTCGAAGCACCTCTTTTTTAAGAAAATTAAGAAAGGAAATTAAAACGTTTTCACACCATGCGCTCATTATAACCGATTACATTCCAAAAATCCAGTGCTTTTTTTATTTTTTCAAGGATGACCCACATGCACCATATTTGGATAGACTTGTTCTAAAAAGTTATTCGGATAAGTATTATCTAAAAATTCTTCAAGCACTCCTGTTGCCGGGATGTTATTAATTCTTTCGTTCCAACGATTCACTGCTAAAGCAGATATGCTCATGTTCAACACCATAAAAACAACAAGTATCCAAGTCAATATCGCCCCTATTTTTTCGGGAATTTTTTCAATCCACTTGGATAGACCCGGATAGATTTCCTTTACCCACAGAAGACCCAAAAATCCCCAGTAAAACGAATATCTCAAACTGGTTCGTCCCGCCAGATTTAACGGCGTCTGGTTGTATTGCCAGGAAATTGTTCCGGTTGTTAACTGCTGGATATAACTGCTTATAAACTCAAATCCACCACCTAAGACCATGCTCAGAAGAAAAATGACATACCACCTTTTCTTAGTAATGGGATGAAGCACCAGTGTTAAAACCACCGCTCCAAAACCATACACCGGATTAAATGGCCCATAAATAACTCCCTGGCGGCTTTGGATATATCCATTCGTTACTAAACAAAACAGTGTTTCAACCACCACCCCTAAAAAACAACCAATCATAAAAACCCAAAACAGCTTGTAAAAATCAATGCCTGAGGCAAATGATTTTTTGACTTTTTTATTCATAGTTTCTCCTCTTTAAAATGAAAATTTAGTAAATATCAGATTGATTTTTTGACTTTGCGTCATTATATACTTGAGTATGCTGTGTAAATATCAAAAACCGGTAACATTATGGCAGCTAATATGAACAGCACTGCCCCACCCAAAACCATGAGAACTAAAGGTTCGATTGCTGTGCTCATTAATTTAATACTGTCTTTAACCTCATCATCATAAATCAGATTAATTTTTTCCAATACCTCTGGTAATGACCCTGAGACTTCACCAATATTGACCAACTGACAAAACAAACTTGGAAAAACCACACTTTCTTCCATAGCCTGGGCTAATCCTGACCCAGTTGAAACCTTATTTGCAAGCATCAACACTTCTTTTTTGATCAACCGATTTTGTGTGACCCCCTCCAATCGATTCAGCGCCGATAGAAGATCAATCCCGCTTCTGAGCAGCAATGCCAGGGTTTTTGATAAAATAACCAGACACCGTTTTCCATTAAAGCTTCCAATTCCCGGGAGTCTGATTTTAATGAAATCCATAACGATTGCCACCCTGGGCATTTCCGGTACCACTCCAATAAATAGGATGCACCCCACTATTCCAAGCAGCATCATGGGCCAGCCCTGAATTAATGTTTGGCTCAAGCCCATAAGAATCCGAGTTGGCTCCGGAAGTGGTGCATCCATGGCTTCAAACATAGCTACAAAGGTTGGCAGCACATTGGTGAGAAGAAAAAATACCACTAATACTGCTACAACCACTAGAATGAAAGGATAAAAAAGAACCTGGAGCAGTTGACGACTATTTTTATCTTCGGTTTCATAGTGCTCAGCCATTCCCAAAAGGATTTCTGATAGATTACCGCTGATTTCTCCGGCTTCAACCATAAAAACGAAAAGAGCCGGAAAAGATTTCGGATAAGCCGCCATGGCATGGGAAAGACCTTCTCCGGATCGTATTCGCCGGCCGACTCCCAGGATATCCTTAGAAAAGCCCTGATCTTTTGTCTGATCGCTGAGAAGCTCCAAACACCGGGCAATGGGAACTCCGGCACTGAGAATAATATGAAACTGTCTGCAAAACCGGCTAAAATCTTTGGCTCTAACCCTAATGATCCGAAAACTCAAATCCCTGTTTAAATTAAACATGACCTTCTTTTCTTCGGTAATTTCCAGGACCAAAAGGTTTTGATTGTGAAGAAAAATGGCCGCTTCCCGTTTTGTTTTGGCCTGAAGATTTCCGCTGATGGTCTCACCAAAGGAATCTTTTGCTTTATAGGCAAATGTTTTATCCATGGGATCCACTAATGATGCCATTCATTTTCAAACACTAATATTTCCAGTCCCTCAGCTAAGGAAGTTTTACCATGTAAAATATGCTGCTTCAAGGATGCCTCAATGGGAATCAACCCTTCAGCTAAGGCAATTTTACGTATGATATCATAATTCTTCCCCAGACTGATTGCTTCGCGAATGGATCTTGTCACTTTGAGAACTTCCTGAACAGCAATACGCCCCATATATCCAGTTCCACGGCACAACGAACATCCGCCGGGGTAATAAAGCTTAAGGTCTTCATTCAAAGCTCCCAGAAGTATTTTTTCTTCAGTAGCTGCTGAGCCTTCTTTTCGGCAGTTTGGACAAAGCCGCTTAATAAGTTTTTGCGAAATCACTCCCCGGATAGCCGAAGACAATAGATATAAAGGAACTTTCATATCCATTAATCGCGTAATGGAGGATATGGCATTATTGGTATGAATAGTGGACAAAACCAAATGTCCGGTAATCGCCGCCCTTGTGGCAATGGCCGCGGTTTCTTCATCACGAATTTCCCCTACCATAATAACGTTGGGATCCTGGCGTAAAATAGAACGCAGTCCCAAAGCAAAAGTTAAACCTGTTTTTTCATTCACCTGGATCTGATTAATGTCTTCCATCTGAAATTCTACAGGATCTTCAATGGTAATAACATTTTGTGTTTCATGGTTCATTCCATTAAGCAGGCTATAAAGCGTTGTGGTTTTTCCACTTCCTGTGGGACCAGAGGCCAGGATCATCCCATGTGGAGACTCCATAATTTCCTTTACCAGTTTCTCCTGCTCTTTTGAAAACCCCAGATCCTCAATCTTCATTAAAAATTTATGCTGATCCAATAACCGCAACACAATTTTTTCACCGTTAATGGTGGGCAACAGGGATAATCGCAGGTCAATTTGTCGTCCTTCAACCCTGGTCGTGAAAGCGCCGTCCTGGGGAAGACGATGCTCGGCAATATCACACTCACCTAAAATTTTTAGACGGGTGACTAAACCCCGCCAGGTTTCTTCATCCAGGCGCATCAGTGGCTGGAGTAGCCCATCAATACGAATTCGCACTTGGATTTTTTCGGAATAGGCCTCAATGTGTATATCACTGGCACCCCTGGAAACACCTTCTTCAATAATTTTGTTCACCAGGGCGACAATTGAATGCTCTTCATTAATACTATTTGTTTGCCCAACCTGATAAAGAGCTTTTTCTTCTGACACCGGGTTTTGGCTATAATATTTGTGAATCAGTCTCTGAATACAGTGTTTCTCAGTCGCCAATATTTTAAGTCGTTTTTTCGTTATTTGCTGCAAACTCCGAACAATCTCTTCATCCGTTGGATCAGCCATTAAAAGAATCAAACTTCCGCCATCCGATTGATTAAGTGGGAAGACACTAAATTCCTGGGCCTGTTCCAGGGTAAATAATGAAAGCACCTTTGGATCCATTGGGTCCTTAAGTGGGTCATAGACTTCAAACCCCCATTCGTTATGGAAAATCAATAATAATTTTTCGGCCGCAATGATCCGATCCTGCAGCAATAAATCTAAAACTGAAACCCCTGCCTTCTGAGCTTTTGGTATTCTAAGCGCAATATCCTGCCGCGTGATTTCTTCATTTTTTAAAAGCGTTTCCAGAACTAATTTATTTTCTTTCATCACCCCTCCGCTGAGTAAAGCTTATTGAAGTATAACTGATTAAATAATGGTTCCGATAGGTGAAAATCCCTTGAAAATATTGCGAATCATTCGAATATAATAATTCAATTGTAAATCATCTTTTCTCTTTCGTCAATCAAAACGCAACAGAATAAACAATGTTTGATTTATTTGGACATTTCAATAAAAAAAGCTGCCATAACGGCAGCTTTTTCGGTTTTAATACATATTATATTTTAAAAGATGCTACAAAACCTCTTTCAACTTCTCCAATGTTTTCATAAGTCCCTTCAATCCCGAACAATCGCTTTAAAAACATCTTTTTTCCAACGGTCATGGATAATTCTTCATACCATGGCAAATTTTTATGCGTTTTTTTTGTATGAAATGTAGAATACAGCAGATACAATAAAAAATCGCCTAAATAAGAAAAGTCCAAATGACTTGGATATTGATTATCCGACCATCGTGCCAATCCAAAGTCAATCAAATATACTTCTTCATTATCGATTATCACATTAGGAATTCTAATATCCCGATGGACAACACCATTTTCATGGAGATATTTAATAATCCGAATGAGCTTAAGTCCAATATTAAAGATTTCTTCATTTGAAAATTCACGGTTAGACTTAAAAAGCATCTCTTTTACAGTCAATCCCTGTTTATATTCTAAAACAAATCCATAAAATCTTTTTTCATTAATGACCCCCAAAAATTCAGGAACTCTTTTATCCTTTAGTTTTGACAGGATCACTGCCTCAAACACATTCTTCTCTGAATTCTTTTTAAACATACCTGGCTTAAATTTCTTAATTGTAACCAATTGCCCATTGTCTGACTTTGCCAGAAAACATACGCCATATCTCCCTTGACCAATGGGTTCTTCAATGGTATAGCTGCCAAAACATTTCCCGGTATATTTTTTATTTTTGTATCCCCACATCAATCGACTAGCTTATTTTATTTCCACATTTTTGACAAAATTTTGCATTTGGTGGAAGTTTTTCTCCACAGTTCATACAGCATAACCCCTGGTTCACTTTTTGACCGCATTGCAAACAAAATTTTGAACCTGCTGGGATTTGGGCATTACAATTACTGCAAACCGCCATACTTTGATTGTTCGTTGGCTGGTTATTGGCATGCGCATTATTTTGTTGATTGCCATAATTCTGTTGATTTCTATTGTTGTTATTCCTGTTTTGTGAACCGCTGCCTGAACCCATCATATTTAAAAAGTTACCGAAAAGGCCCTTCTTCTTGTAATGACTGCTTCCCTGATTCCCATTTTGATAATGTCTCCCATTTGATGACCGTGATGAATAACTCATTTTTCTCCTTCTTTCTTTTTATAATTCAGTTAATTTCGATTAAATGTTCTACAAAAGTATAAAAAAATACCCGTAGAACATTTTACTGTCCCACAGGTATAAATAATCCTGTTGCCTTAAAGGCCCGGCCCCAGGAACTTATAAATAAGCTCATCGCCTGCTCAGTTTGTACTGTAGATTTATATGCAGTTCAAATCGATTTACTTATTCTATTACATGGAGTCTTTCATGTCAATATTTATCGCTTGAAGGCTTTAAAAGTTTGTAATCACTTAAGAATTCGTGACTGGGTATGACCAATAGACCTTGAAAGATTAATTTTGAAGAGCTAAATAAATGTAGAAAACGCCTGAAACCCGCTCATAATGGTTTCAGGCGTTTATCTAAATTACATACCAAATTTTTTATGAATGTAGACCATGGCTTCTTTTCCACGTTCTTTATCAATAAGGCAGGAAATCTTAATTTCCGAGGTACTGATGGTTTGGATATTAATTCCAAGTTCAAAGAGGGCCTCAAAGAATTTAGATGCAATCTCGGCATTGGCAACAATGCCTGTACCAATGACAGAAAGTTTTGCCACACCCTGGTCATACTCAACCTTTTGGGCTTTAACCTCAAAGGCAAATTTTTGAGCGACGGTTACGGCTTCCTGAAGCTCCTCTACATCAATGGTAAAAGAAATATCATTAACCGCTGTTCGGTTAACATTTTGTACAATCATATCCACATGGATATTGGCTTTTGCCAAAGCACTGAATAAACGAAAAGCAATCCCCGGTTGATCCGGTACTTCAAAAATCGAAATTTTAGCAATATTTTCATCAAGAGATATCCCTCGAACTAATACTTTTTCCATAATAACATCCTCCTTAATGATGGTTCCTTCGTTATGATTATAGCTTGATCGTACCACCAGTGGCACCTTAAATTTTTCTGCCAATTCTACGGAACGGGGGTGCAAAACCTTGGCTCCGGTGCTGGCCATTTCTAAAACCTCTTCATATGAGATTTCATCAATCTTTGATGCATCCTTGACAATCCGTGGGTCTGCGGTGTAAACCCCATCCACATCCGTATAGATTTCACAAAGCTCTGCTTCCAGTGCTGCCGCCAAAGCCACTGCTGATGTATCAGATCCTCCACGCCCAAGCGTGGTAATATCCTTATTTTCATTGACTCCCTGGAATCCAGCCACAATGATAATTTTACCTGCCGCCAACTCCTTTTCCATCCGGTGGGTATTAATATCATTAATCCGGGCCTTTTTATGAACATTGGAAGTTACAATGCCGCACTGGGCACCGGTGAGACTCACCACGTCATGTCCCAAAGCCTGTATAGCCATGGCTAATAATGAACTGGAAACCTGTTCACCTGTTGCCAATAACATATCCATTTCCCGACTCGGAGGGTGTTCATTAATCCGCTTGGCTAAGCAGATCAGATCATCGGTAGTATCTCCCATGGCTGAAACCACAACGACTACCTTTTTTCCTTTTTCCTTTGTCTCTACAATCCGACGGGCGACCCGCTTAATTCTCTCCACATTGGCAACACTGCTGCCACCATATTTCTGTACAATTAAATCTTGCATTTGCCTTTGTCACTCTTTTCTATTCGTAGATACGAGCATAAAAAAATTCAGGAACTGTTTCCCTTAATTTTTCAGCCATAGCATTAAAATCATTGGCTGCAATGAGGCTTGTTACCACATAAACCCGATTATTATTGACAATCACGGTTTTACGGGAAGCCACGGTTTCAAGTGCAGATAATACGTTTTCCAGTGCTTCCTTATTATCAAGGTTAGCTCTTAAATAATATTTCCCTTTAAAAATCCCTGTTCCCAGATTATTGAGTTTTCGGTTAAGGCGTAAAGGCCTTGGCAGGTTCTGCTCTCCAACAACGTTGAGAATATAAAGGACATCGCCAACAACCGCATTGGCTGTGGCGTCCTTCCCTGCTCCCTTGCCATAAAACTGAAGTTCCCCAATAATATCCCCGGTAATCGAAATAATATTAAACTCACTGTTTACATTACTCATAATCGATGCTGCCTTAAACAATACCGGTTCCACCGTGGTGTAAACATCATTTTTCCCATCCAGAATGGAGTGGCCCAAATATTTAACCACATAACCCAAACTCTTGGTCATTTCAATATCCACTGCACCGATATCTGTAATCCCGCGCTTGTACACATCATCGTCCCGAATGATTCCTTCATAGGCCATAGATGACAGAATGGAAAGCTTTCGTGACACATCATAGCCTTCAATATCTGCTGTGGGATCTGCCTCCGCATAGCCAATCGACTGTGCCAATGCCAGGGTATCATCAAAACCCGCCATTTCTTCAGTCATTTTCGACAAAATGAAATTGGTGGTTCCATTAAGAATTCCCTTAATTTCAGTGACGCGGTTAATGCGCATTTCTTCTTTTAAGGTTCCGATAATGGGAATGCCGCCACCCACTGATGCTTCATAGCGAAGAACCACACCATTTTCTTTGGCCAATTGAAGTAATTCGGCAAAATACTCTGAAATTACCGCCTTGTTTGCGGTAACCACATGTTTTCCTGCCTTAAGACAAGCCTTGATCATTTCATATTCAAAGTCCATCCCGCCCATAAGGGCAATGACAATACCAATACTGTCATCTTCCAATATTTCTTTGGGATCTGTGACAATAACCCCAACAGAATCCCCAAGATCCTTTTTGGTATCACGTTCTAACACCTTCGTGATCATCGGGCTTGATTTTTTGGTTACCAAGTCTGTGAAGTTGCTTTCAAACTTTCCTTTATTTAAATTTATGAGTTCATAGACCCCGGTACCAATAGTTCCACAGCCTAAAAGTGCTATATTCAATAAAATCACCTCGTAATTGTATTTATTTTAAAAACACTTGTGTTTTCATGGAAAACATTTTATCATAGACTTAGGGGATATTCAATACCCTGTTTGGAAGAAATTTTTCAAGCAACCCCACCCAAATTTGGAGGAAATTCATGAAAAAAGGTTATAACAGCACGAGATCCAAAGACATCACCGTTTCTGCATCCGAAGGAATCCTAGGAGGATTAGCCCCAGATGGCGGACTTTTCGTCCCTAATTTTATTCATAACAACCAACTGGATAAAACGAAACTGATTGGCAAAAACTACGGCGAATTGGCCCAGGTCATATTTTCTGAATTCTTAACTGATTTTAGCGAAAAACAAATAAAGGATGCGATTCAAAGCGCCTATTACTCGGGTAAATTTGAATTCCAGGAACCCGTTCTTCTGAAAAAAGTGAAAAACCGTTATTTTCTCGAACTTTTCCATGGTCCCACCTGTGCCTTTAAAGACATGGCTTTGACTATTTTACCGTATTTCATGGTGGAATCCATAAAAAATGTGAGCAGCCACAACAAAATTTTAATTCTCACAGCCACCTCCGGGGATACGGGAAAAGCTGCCCTGGAAGGCTTTGCCGATGTTGATGACATCAGCATTATTGTCTTTTATCCCAAGGATGGCGTCAGCACGATTCAGGAAAAACAAATGCTCACCCAGTCTGGCCATAACACATGTGTGGTTGGCATTTCCGGAAACTTTGACGATACTCAGAATGGCGTTAAAGAAATCTTATGCGATACTCTTTTAGCCCGGGAGCTGGCCAAATCCAATGTTGTTTTCTCATCGGCCAATTCCATTAACATCGGCCGACTTATTCCTCAGATCGTCTATTATTTTTATAGCTACTACGAGCTCTTAAAACAAGGCGAAATTGGTGCAGACGAAAAAATTAATTTTGTGGTTCCAACCGGAAATTTTGGAAATATTCTGGCTGGTTATTACGCAAAACAATTGGGCCTCCCCATTAACAGACTCATTTGCGCATCCAACGCCAACAAAGTTCTTACCGACTTCTTTGAAACCGGCACTTACAACCGCAACCGGGATTTTTATAAAACCTCTTCACCTTCCATGGATATTTTAATATCCAGTAATCTTGAACGATTGTTATACGATCTTTCCAATGAAGATTCAGATGCTATTGAGGATTTAATGAAGCAGCTGAAAACCAGTGGCAGCTACCAGGCTCCTAAAACCCTTATGGAAAAAACCGGGCTGTTTTATGCCGGCTTCGCTGATGAGAACCAAACTGCCCAATCCATTAAAGCTGTTTTTGACGAAACCCATTACCTGATGGACCCCCATACTGCGGTTGCCAACAAAGTTTATGATGACTATCTCCACGATACCGGGGATACCACCAAAACGGTGATCGTTTCCACTGCCAGTCCCTATAAATTCGGCCGCTCGGTATACGAAAGTATTTTTGGTGCTTCGAGCCTAGATGATTACGCACTTTTAGACCTTTTGGCTCAAAAAACCAATACTCAGATACCCTTGCCTCTTAAAGACCTGGATAAAAAAGAGAACTGCCACGATATCCAGTGTCCTAAAACAAAAATGCCCCAGGCTGTATTAGATTTTCTAAAAAAGCAGGGTGAAAATCATGCTTAAAGTTCAGGTTCCCGGTACCAGTGCCAATATTGGTCCGGGTTTTGATGCCTTCGGCCTGGCCCTGAGTATTCATAATACCTTTAGTTTTGAAGAAAAAGCAGATGGCAAACTCACCATCCGCGGGGTGGAGCACAAATATCAAAGCACCACCAACCTGGTTTATCGTTCCATGCAAATGGTTTTCAAAAAAATCGACTTCCATCCTAAAGGGTTATATATCCACAGCGGAGTAAATATTCCCATTAGTCGGGGCCTGGGAAGCTCGGCTACCTGTATCGTCGGAGGACTCTTCGGGGCCAATGCTCTTTCCGGTAACCGCCTGACCACCGAAGAATTATTTGACATGGCTGTTGTGCTGGAGGGCCACCCGGATAATGTCGCCCCAGCCATTTTTGGAGGACTGGTGGTTTCCATGAACGAACAGGGAAAAAACATTTACATTAAAAACGAAGTCCACCCCTGCTATGAGTTTTATGCATTGGTTCCGGATTTCAATCTATCCACAACCGATGCAAGGAAGGCCCTTCCAAAAAAAATATCTTATAGCGATGCGGTCCATAATCTTCCCCGGGCAACCATGACCTACCTTGCCTTAGCCAATGGGTCTGAGGACATCCTCAAGGTTTCCATGAAGGATCGACTGCATCAACCCTATCGAAAGAAGCTTATTGCCCATTATGATGTCATTACCCGAAAAGCTCGGGATCTTGGTTGTCTTAATACCTGTATCAGTGGCGCCGGGCCTACCATTCTTGCCATAAATTCAGTGAATAATCAAGGCTTTCAAACTGAAATGACCCGGTATTTAACTGAAAGAATGCCAGGATGGCAGCTATTATCACTGACCCCTGATAATAAGGGCGTTCAAATTTTTGGAGGTTAGTCCTTTGATTAAAGATTATCTGATTGTCAATAAAAAAATATTACCGGACTATTATACCAAGGTAGTGGATGCCAGGATACTGATCGAGTCATCTCAATGCAAATCCGTCAGTGATGCCGTAAAAAAAGTCGGGATCAGTCGCAGTACTTATTATAAATATAAGGATTATATTTTTACACCCTCAGAAAATTATGGCCGGAAATTCACCCTTTCTTTTAAGCTGGATGATCGTCAGGGAATTCTTTCCAAGATTCTTAATATTTTCAGAGACCACCAAACCAGTATTATCACCATCCATCAGGACATTCCCATTAACCACGCTGCCATCGTCATTGTCACTCTGGATGGCAAGGACCTGGTGCTGAGCATTGATGAACTCATTGCCATGATGGAAAGTCTGGATGGGGTCCACAGTGTCAACCTCATTGCTATGGAATAAAAAAAAGGCTAAGCCCTTTTTTTAGTAAAGTACGACGGTTTTCGACAATTTGTTTTCGTTCATATACCAGGTGAATGAACCAAGGACATCAGCAATCAGATTCTCAGCAGTATCAAGGGTTCCCTGATCTGTAAGTTTAAAGTGATCGTACTTTTCGCCATTGTTTCTTGCAGTCTCAATATCGTTTGTCAGTCTGATTTGCTCGGATTTCTTACTAAGATCAAATATTTTTTTCTCCCTTACAAAATAACTGGCTGCTGTTGCGGTTAGTTCCGGATATTGTATAATCGATTCATCAATGGTGTGTGTTTTTAATAAATCCTTTGTTGTCACACAAAAAAAGTCATAGGAGATATTTTTTTCAGGTTCTGAACTGTCGGTCACACTAAACTCACCCCAGGTAGCGTCTAAATAATAATACTCTCCATCAATACCAATGAGGTTCCAGCCATGAGGGCCTTGGCCAATGGCCTCCCCGGTAACATAAGAGCAATCAATTCCCAGACGTTTAAGAAGGTATTGAGTCGACTTGGCATATCCTGCACATACTGACTTGTTATTCCCAAAAACACTGTATATGTTTTGATCTTCTGGGGGATTTACCACATACTCTGTATTTCTAACCACGTAATCATAAACATATTTTACCTTACCATACTCATCCAGAGATCCAGGCATTTCTGCCACAAAAGCGTCATAGACAGCATCAATTTCTGCCTGTCGTCTATCTTTTTCTTCTCGTTCATATGGATATCCCACATTGATTTCATTCACAATGTCACTATTTCCATTGCTCAAATATGAAAAGGCTCCCACCCAAAAATATTCAGGATGATCCGCCTGGACGGCATAAAGGACGCGATTCATTTCATCTGTGGATATCTCATCAACTGCAACTTTGGTCTTGAAATCCTTCAACATTCCACTCACTTGGTCATAGGCTTTTTTTTCATTGTCATTTAAAGCGGGACAATAATCAAATTTTCCAATGCTGTTTTCTGCCGGTATTTCGCTTTCAACTGCAATATTAGGAGCGACATAATAGGTTTTATTGATGTAAGCATTGTAGTAACCCATGACCTTATAAACGCTAGTCCCCAGTAAGATCGAAATAAAGATAAAGAAAAACACAATAATCCCAAAAACTCTTCTTTTGATTGTTTTATTACCACCCACCGGAAATCTTACCCCATGTTTCTTATTATTTGAAAATACTTTCCAGAATTTTTTGTTAACATATTAAAAGATTAGCACCTTTGTTTCCATACTGTCAAGGAAATAATAATCCAACTATTTCACAAACAACATTTAATGGACAAAGAATGGTCTGATCAACTATAATATAAAAAACAGACATTATATTTTACCTAAAAACTACACAAGGAGATTCATTCATGCATATTCGAACAAAGTTCTGGGCTCGACCGGAATTGGAGGCTTGCGGTTTTTTTCAGGCGGCTCCAATCGATCATCGGGGACAGTGGCAAAAATCATTCAAAAAAAAGCAGCCTCTTCATATGGAAGTTGGCTGCGGCAAAGGCGCTTTTATGGCTGAGCTGGGCAGTCAGAATCCCCAGATTAATTATCTCACCATTGATTTGATTGATGCTGTTCTGGGAATGGCGAAACGCAATATTGAAGCCTCTTATAAAAAATCCAATCAGGCGGTTAATAATATTCAGCTCACTCCCTGGGATATAGAACGCATTGATATGATCCTTGCCCCTGAGGATGGTGTGGAACGCATTTATATTAATTTCTGCAATCCCTGGCCACTCAGAAAGCATCAAAAAAAACGCCTGACTCATCCACGACAACTTCGAAAGTATCAGGCTTTATTAAAGGGTGATGGCGAAATTTATTTTAAAACCGATGATGATGGTCTTTTCGAAGATTCCATTGCCTATTTTGAGGAATCCGGTTTTACCATAAAAACCCTGATTCCGGATCTCCATGCTTCGGATTATCAGGGGAATATTGAAACCGAACATGAAAAAATGTATACGGCCCAAGGCATTAAAATCAAATTCCTGATCGCAAGAAGAAACAAGTAAGCGTTTCTCCAACGTGTTGACAAGCCTCTTTCCGGACATTTAATTGATCGTTGTGTGCTGCATGATCCGTACAGGCTACGCCTGTTCGCCATGATGCACACAACTTGATGCAATAAAAATCCGGAAAGAGGCTTTTCTCATTACTTCTCTACAGTCTAAGGACATTAAAATATGCTCTGAATCAGAAACATATAGGAAATGGTGCCAACCCCAATACTTAAAAGGTTATTTCGTTTCCAGATATGAAGTAAAGCTACAATCCCAATCGCAATAAACTCGGGAAGACCATTGGGTGCTATCGCAAAATGAACACCCCTCAGGCAGTAAACCACTAAAATTGCGATCACTGCCGGAGGCAGCAGCTCTCCTAATGTTTTTACAATCACCGGAACCTCTTTTCCGCCGCCAAAAAGTGCAAAGGGAAGAAAACGGGATAAAAATGTACAGACTGCCACCACTAAAATCACCAGCATCGGCGTAGCAAATTCTAAACTCATTGACAGGCCTCCTGGGCTTCGCCCTGCGGAATACGGCTTTTTAAAATGAGCAGCAAGCCAACCGAGGCAATAAGGGCTGGTAAAATAAAAGCGCTGGCCCCGAAAATAACCAGAGCACCCACACCGCAACCCGTACCCACCAATGCCGGAATATGGGATTTGAATGAGGTCCACTGTTCAATAAAAATCACGACAAACAAGGCGGTCATTGCAAAATCAATACCGGTGGTATCGAATCCGATAAACCCACCCAGAATGGCTCCCAGGGTACAGCCCACAACCCAATAACTTTGGTTCAGAAACGCCACCGTGAAAAATACCTTTTTTTCATTTAATTCTTTTGGAATTTGCATGCCGCAGAGCAACGAATAGGTTTCATCGGTTAATGAAAAAACCATATACCATCCTGTTTTTCCCATTGCTTTAAACTTTTCGATGAAGGAAAGGCCATAAAAAATATGACGGCTTTGAACGGATAGGGTTAGCAAAATCACAGAGAATAATCCCATGCCACCGCCTAAAAGTCCAATCAGCACAAATTGCATGGAACCTGAATAAATAATAAGACTGATAAGAAATGCCCATAAAAAACTATACCCTCCTCGCTCGAGAAGAATCCCAAAGGCGATTCCCATAAAAATATAACCGCATAAAACAGGAAGGGTTTGAATAAATGCGTATTGCACTATTTTTTTCGTCATTCTTTTCCAGCCTTAATCCCGCTTATTTCTTTAATAACAAAGCCCTTAATGGCTTCTGGAAAGCCATCCAAATCAGTCGTAATCAATTTAATCGTCATCTGCTTATTTTCTCCGAATTCTTAATTTTCTTAATATATGCGCTTATTATAACATATTTTTTATAGTAACCCTTTTCAGTTTTATTTTTTACTTGCAACATTTCTAAAATAGGTTATACTGATAATACTTAATCTGAGTTAACTATTATCCTGATTAATCATTAACCTGCGAAAGGAGCATTTTTTTGGACAATTATGGACAGCAATTATTTAAAGCCTTTGGCCAAATAAAAAAATCAAGCATGACCCGACTTCATAAATCGGGGATCAGCAAACTCAAACCCCATGAATTTTTTATGCTTGTGACCATTAAACACCGCTACGAAGAACTCGTATTGGAATCTCAAAGCCTTGGCACCTCATCACCATCCGGGGTGAAAATATCCGAGATCAGTCGTTGTTCCTCAATATCAATGCCTGGGGTTTCCCAAACAATTTCCACCCTGGTCAAGCAAGGTTATGTAAAACGCATCACCACCGAATCTGATCGCCGATTGGTTTATGTTAACCTCACCCCTAAGGGTAAAGCACTGGAAATACAGATTTCTCAATCAAGCTTCCAGCTTTATGATGAAGCTGCTGATATTTTAGGCCCGGAAGAAACCCAAACGCTGATCACCTTATTGGAAAAGCTTTCAGCAGCCTTTGATTCTATTGAAGAAAAACAAAATGAACAACCAGAAAGGAAAACTCCATGATAAAACTGTCACGTTATTTAAAGCCCTATGTCATTATGCTGATACTGGCAATTGCCCTACTGTTTGTACAGGCTATTTCAGACCTTAACCTTCCAAATTATATGTCTGAAATCGTCAATGTGGGAATCCAGCAAAGTGGTATTGAGCACGCAACGCCCGAAGCCATCAGCGAAGATGGTTACACCCTTATGACCACCTTTATGACAAAAGAACAACAAAAAACCGTCGCAGACAACTATACATTAATGACAACCGGGGATACTAACGCCGCCGGCTATGAGGCTGCAGTGAAAAGCTATCCCCTTTTAGCAACCCAAAACATTTATGCATTGAAAACCAGGGATTCTCAAATTTATACCACCCTTGATCCAATGTTTGGCCAGGCGACCTGGACATTCATTAATTATTCGCGTTCACTGAATCCAAACAATTCAGATTCCAGTTCTACCCAAAGTATGAGCAATGTGGACTTTACAAAAATTTATGCCATGTTACCAGTGCTTACCAGGCTTCCCCCTTCCACCTTTGATGAGGCCCGGGTCCAAGCCGCCAAAACCCCTCAATCCATGCAGGAACAAACAGCCATACAGTTTACCAAGCAATTTTATATCGGGCTTGGTATGGATATCGGCGCTATGCAAACCATGTATATTTTACAGATTGGTGCCATTATGCTGCTGCTGTCTTTCATCAGTATTGCCGCAGCCATTGGCGTTGGCTATCTTTCTGCAAAGGTGGCTGCCGGAGTATGCCAAACCCTTCGACAGGATATTTTTAGAAAGGTACAAAATTTTTCCAGTACCGAGTTCAATAAATTTTCCACCGCATCACTGATAACCCGAAATACCAACGATGTCACCCAAATCCAGACTCTATTGATTATGGGCATTCGGATTCTCTGCTATTCTCCGATTCTGGCAGTTGGCGGCATCATTTTTGCATTGCAAAGATCCTCCTCCATGGGTTGGATCATTGTTTTGGCCGTGGTTGCTGTTGTGTTAATCATTGGGATTGTTTTTATTGTTGCCATGCCTCGATTTAAAAAAATCCAAAAACTGGTGGATAAACTTAACCTGGTCACCCGGGAAAACCTTACCGGTCTTTTGGTTGTTCGAGCTTTTGGCACCCAGAAATTTGAAGAAAAACGATTTGATGGTGTGAACCAGGAAACCACTGCCAACAACCTCTTTGTGAACCGTGTAATGGTCTTTTTAATGCCTACCATGATGTTCATTATGAATGGCATTACCTTACTGGTTATCTGGGTTGGTGCCGGCCAAATCTCCCAATCCACCATGCAAGTCGGTGATATGATGGCCTTTATGCAATATACCATGCAAATCATTTTTTCCTTCCTGATGCTTTCCATGATGTTTATCATGATTCCAAGAGCTGCAGTATCCGGGGATCGTATCCAGGAAGTATTAGCTGTAGAACCCAGTATTAAAGATCCCCTTGCGCCTAAACAACTTCCAATTAATAATCGAACTACCCTGAGTTTCGACCATGTATCCTTCCGCTATGAAGGGGCCGAAGAGGATGTGCTCCATGATATTAATTTCGTGGCCAGGCCCGGTGAAACCACTGCTTTTATCGGATCCACCGGTTCCGGAAAATCCACACTGATTAACCTGATCCCTCGATTTTTTGATGTAACCGAAGGTGGAATTCGCATCGACAATATTGACATACGAAACGTAACCCAGCATGATCTCCGGGAAAAAATTGGTTATGTGCCTCAAAAAGGTGTTCTATTTTCAGGCACCATAGCCTCAAACCTTCGATACGGGGATAATAAAGCCAATGCTGAAGATTTAACTACCGCAGCCCAAGTGGCGCAAGCCTCAGGCTTTATTGAATCCAGCCCTGAAGGCTTTGAACGTGAAATCTCCCAGGGCGGCAGCAATGTCTCCGGCGGCCAAAAGCAACGGCTTTCCATTGCCAGAGCCTTGGTCCGAAAACCGGACATTTATATATTTGACGACAGCTTTTCCGCATTGGATTACAAAACGGACGTTACTTTGAGAAAGGCCTTAAAGAAACATACAAGCAACAGTACGGTACTTATTGTCGCCCAAAGGATCAATACCATTATGAACGCTGAACAGATCATTGTTTTGGAGCACGGCCGTATGGTGGGCAAGGGTACACATGATGAATTATTAAAGAGCTGTGACACCTACCGGGAAATCGCATCCTCACAACTTTCAGAGGAGGAACTGGCACTATGAGTAATCAAGAACAACCAAAACAAACGAGACCTGCCGGAGGCATGGGACGAGGTCCAGGCGGAGTATCCATGATGCCCGGGGAAAAGCCCAAAGATTTTAAGGGAACCCTAAAAAAACTCATCGCCTATTTGAGCGTTTATAAAGTAAGACTGATTTTTGTCTTTATCTTTGCCGTTGCATCCACCATCTTTATGATTGTCGGACCCAAGATATTAGGAAATGCCACAACTGCCATTTTTGAAGGCGTTATGAATATGATCGCTGATAACGGCAAAGGCATAGACTTTAACTATATTGGCCAAATCATTCTGATCATGTTGGGACTTTATACCATATCGGTTTTATTTTCCTATATTCAAGGATATATTATGACCGGAATCTCCATGAAGGTTACTTATAATTTGCGACGAAATATTTTTGCCAAGATTAATCGTCTGCCCCTGAAATATTTTGATAAAACAAGCTATGGTGAAGTTCTTTCCTTTCTCACCAATGATATTGAAACCGTGAATCAAACCCTGAACCAAAGCATTACACAAATCATCACCTCGGTTGTCACCATTGTGGGTATTTTGGTGATGATGCTTTCCATCAGTTGGCAGATGACCCTGGTGGCACTCTGCACCGTGCCCCTTTCCTTTATTGTGGTCATACTCATTGTCAAACGCTCGCAGAAATATTTTGGAGAGCAACAGACCTATTTGGGACATATTAACGGACACGTTGAAGAAATGTACAGCGGACACAGTGTGGTGAAGGCATTTAACGGTGAAGAGGCCTCCTTTGAGACCTTTGATCATTACAACACCACCCTCTTTAGCTCCGCCTGGAAATCTCAATTTCTATCCGGACTGATGATGCCCATGATGACGTTTATTGGGAATGTCGGTTATGTGGTCATTTGTATTCTCGGTGGTTATCTGGCTGCCAACGGCTGGATCACCGTTGGGGATATTCAGGCATTCATTCAATATGTAAGACAGTTCACGCAGCCCATCATCCAGCTTGCCAACATCTCCAATGTTTTACAGCAGACAACGGCAGCTGCAGAGCGGGTTTTCACTTTTCTTGAAGAACCTGAAGAAATTACTGAAAGAACCACCGGTTTTGATCTTAAAAAGGTTTCCGGTATTGTCGATTTTGATCATGTGAACTTTGGTTATAATCCTGGCAAACCCATTATCAAGAATTTTTCCACCCATATTAAAGAGGGACAGAAGGTGGCTATTGTTGGTCCTACCGGTGCCGGAAAAACCACCATCGTTAAGCTCCTCATGCGTTTTTATGACATCGACTCCGGGGCTATTCTTGTGGATGGACATAACATTCAGGATTTCAGCCGAACTGATCTGAGAAGTCTTTTTGGGATGGTTCTTCAGGATACATGGCTTTATAATGCCAGTATTCGGGATAATATTAAATACGGCCGATTGGATGCCACCGATGCAGAAGTAGAATCGGCAGCCATTGCGGCTCAGGTAGATTTTTTCGTTCATACCCTGCCGGATGGTTACAATATGGTTTTAAATGAGGAAGCCAATAACGTTTCCCAGGGGCAGAAACAGCTCCTTACGATTGCCCGGGCCATTTTGGCAGATCCTAAGATTTTGATTTTGGATGAAGCCACCAGCTCGGTGGATACCCGTACCGAGGTCCTGATTCAGAAAGCCATGGATAACCTTATGGAAGGCCGTACCAGCTTTGTGATTGCCCATCGTTTGTCCACCATTAAAAATGCCGATCTTATTTTGGTCATGGACAATGGTGACATTGTGGAACAGGGTACCCATGCGGCGCTGATTGAAGCCAACGGATTCTATGCCAGACTTTATAATTCTCAATTTGAGAAAAACGAGAATTTGGAAGAAAGCATTGAGGAAACTCATTTATAAATTAAACTTTAATTATTGAAATATGTTGATTCTCAGCGATTTATGGGTAATAATCATATAAGATCAATTCTATACATTAAGGAGGTAAGAACAATGTGTGCACAAAAATTAGATCAATCAGATCTGCAGGATGCCGACATCAAGGAAGAAATGTCAGAAAAAAAACCATTTTATTATTCAAATGTTTGGATAGCTCTCTGGTCTTTTTTAATCTGGCCAATAGGACTCATCATGCTGTGGGGCTACTTATCAAATATCCAGAAACATGAGATTCCACGAACAAATATCATTAAAAAGGATTTATAGGCGACATACGGGATTTAAAACACGTTCAAACCTTTAGATTGCCTTAAATTTTCAGTGATTACGTTTTCAGTAACCATGCTCTTTTCTTGATCATTACTCTTTTTAGTGATATAATAAGCTAAATTTAAGCAATCAATAGCATGGACAAAGCAACCACCATGAAATGTAACATTCGTGGTGGTTGTGCTCTTGAAGTGTAACATTTCAAAAGACTGAAAAGGAGAACAACTATGGTTTCACAAATCTTTACACTATTATTTATTTTAGGCATTCCCTTTTTTATTTATGGGACCTACAATTTAGTTTTAGGATTATTTGGCTATTCTAAGCATAATAAATATACTCCGGCACCACCAAAGCATCGCATGGCTGCCATCATTGCTGCTCGAAATGAAGAATTCGTCATTGGTAATCTGATTGAGAGTCTGCATCAGCAGGATTATCCACAAGAGCTCATTGACATTTACGTGATCCCCAATAATTGTACAGATAATACCGAGGGGGTTGCTCTTGCCCATGGTGCAAAAATTATGAAGTGCAATTTTGAAGTAAAATGCAAAGGTGATGCCCTTTCCCAATTTTTCGATCATATTTTTAGAAAAAATGATGTCTATGATGCTTTTTGTGTTTTTGACGCTGATAATTTGGTTGATAAACGCTTTTTCTCTTCAATGAATAATGCCCTTGCCTCTGGAGAAAAAATTGCCCAAGGTTACCGTGATAGTAAAAATCCTGATGATTCATGGGTTTCCGGATGTCAATCAGTATTCTATTGGACGCTGAACCGTTTTCTGAATCTGTCGCGTCATAAACTGGGTTGGTCAGCAACGCTAAATGGTACTGGCTTCATGGTACATGCAGATGTTGTTAAAGAAGGCTTTAAAACATTCAGCCTCACCGAAGATATTGAATTTACCATCCAATGTGTGATTAAAGGCTACCGTGTGGCTTGGGTGCCGGAAGCCGTCACCTTTGATGAACATCCTCTTACCTTTGAGCAATCCTGGTCCCAGCGTAAGCGCTGGTCTACAGGCATTATTCAATGCTTTGGGATATATTCCCAACAATTATTTGATTGTTTTAGAAAAGATAAAAATAAATGTGCCATGGACATGCTTATCTTCCTGATTGCACCTTTTGTCCAGGTTCTCACCTGTATTTATACTATTTGCTCATTTATCATTTTGGGCATGCTCCTTGTTACCACCAGTATTTGGTCGAGTGCCTTGAGCTTTTCCATACTTTTTTCTATTGGCGGCCTGATTTTCAGTGTGATTTTCACTGCTATGATACTGTGGCTGGAAGGTAAAAAAATTAAACAGGTCAATAATATTTCCATCATTTCCTTTTGGCTTTACCTTGTGTCCTGGATTCCCATTAACGTTGTATGTTTCATTAAACCCATTGAAATCTGGGAACCCATTGAGCATACCAAAAGCGTTTCAATTTCACAATTAGTTGAATAAACTTTAAAAAAGGCAATCGCAAATTTGCGATTGCCTTTTTTAATTGGAATTATGCTTTAGTATTCCTCGCATCTTTATCTTCAATTTCATCAGACTTTATTTCTTCAATTTCTGTTACCGCTATTATTTCATCAGACTTTGCTTCATCAATCTCTGTTTGTTCCGGGCTCTTATTTTTCTTATTTTGTCGTGCCACCAGAATGGTTAATATCAAAGTTCCACCCAGGCCCAGTAAAATCAGCCAATACCCGACCTCCAATTGAATATAAAAGTTCATATACAGGAAATTTCCTCGGGTAGCTATAAAATTGGCAATGAAATTTCCCATATCCCCCAGGGTTTCTGTAAGTATTGACCGGAGGTTTTCCACAATGCCATTATTGATTTGTGCTGTCAGGGCCGCAAGCTGGGCATTAATCTGGTTGTTAGCAGCTGTTACGCCAATGCCAACCCCGGCAAATATAAGAAAAAGGAAACTTGAAAGTCCTATGGCAATCGCCACAGGGGCACGCTTATATAATAGAAGGAAGATCATTGCCAACCCCAGGGTGAATAAAAGAAAAACAATGATATTGGCAGTGGTTTTATAACCATCCATGGTTGCCATGGCGGCATTAACCTGAGCCATGGAATCCCGGGCCTGAATGGTCACATTATTTACCGCGCCTACGACACTTTTTGCCTCTTGAAGTATGTTGTAGGTATCTGTGAGAATAATATTAATCTGATCACCCATTGCAAGTTTTGTGGAAATCACCTCATGGATTTTAGGATCAATGAGAAAATTTAATGCTGAACTGGATAAAGTTTGATCGATATTACTTATAATTCCTTTATCGGGAATTGGGTTTCTGAGAATAGTCAGTAGGGACTGGTTAAATATTTTCACCTCTCCCAGCGGTATATTGAAAACTTTAATATTATCAATGGGCTTCTGGAGAACAAAATCACCAAGGTTCAAAGTAAGAATGTCATTTTGAGGGGTTATTACATTCACCGTATTATCCATGACCCCTGTAAGTGATACATCAGCTTTTGCACTCATAAAAGGAAGAAAAAAACTACCTAATACCAAAATCATGCAAAACAGAGCCACGGTTCTGAGTTTGTTTTCCTGAACCTTTGTTTTTACAAAAATCCCACCTGCAATCACCTTGTTTTTCAATATTGTCATGTTTATTTCCTCCTTTATGCTTTTATCTAATAATACCCGTATTTTTAGATAATTACCAGTGCAAATTCCAAAAAAGGCAAAAAAAAGCCGCCTCAGGCAAGAGACAGCAGTTATTTATAAAACTTTGTTTAAAAAATTGATGGTCCGCTCGTTTTTCGGATTTTCAAAGATTTCTTTTGGTGGTCCTTGTTCAACAATATACCCTTCATCAATGAAAATCACCCGATCAGCCACTTCCTTGGCAAAACCCATTTCGTGGGTGACAACAATCATGGTCATTCCTTCATGGGCAAGTTTCTTCATAACAGCCAGAACTTCGCCCACCATTTCAGGATCCAAAGCTGAAGTCGGCTCATCAAAAAGCATGACATCCGGATCCATAGCCAAGGCTCTGGCAATGGCCACACGCTGTTGCTGTCCACCTGAAAGCTGTTCAGGATAAACATTGGCTTTTTCTTCAAGATCCACCCGTTTTAAAAGCGCCATGGACCTGGCTTGTGCTTCTGCTTTTGTCTTTAGTTTAAGAGAGGATGGTGCAAAAGAAATATTTTGTAACACCGTCATGTGAGGAAAAAGATTAAATTGCTGGAAAACCATGCCTATATCCTGACGATATTTGTTAATATTGGCATGGGCTCCGGTAATGTCATGGCCATCAACCTCGACGGTTCCGCTGCTGGCATCTTCAAGAGCATTAATGCAACGGAGGAGTGTACTTTTACCGGAACCGGATGCCCCGATAATACAAATCACTTCCCCTTCGGATACCTCCAGATTAATATCCTTCAGGACTTCCAGGTCACCAAAACTCTTTTTCAAGCTTTTAATTACTACTTTTCCCATAGGACATTCTCCTTTCAATACGTTTTGATATTTTAGTTAGAATCATGATGATAATAAAATACATCACCGCAATAATCGTCCACATTTCAAAGGTCTGATAGTTATTGGCAATAATCAATCTCCCGGTTTGGGTCAGCTCTTGAATTCCAATAACTGAAAGAATGGATGTATCTTTCAGCGTAATAATACATTGATTAATCAGGGCTGGTGTCATGGTGCGAACGGCTTGGGGCAAAACAACTTTGCGCATGGCCATTCCGTAAGGTAAGCCAAGGCTGCGGGCTGCTTCCATTTGTCCTTTGCTGATGGATTCAATGCCACCTCTGAAAATTTCTGCCAGATACCCTCCGGCATTGAGGCTCAAGGTAATAATCCCTGCTAGATTAGGATCTAATCGTATTCCCAGCGCAGCTGGAATTCCAAAGTATATAAAAAATGCCTGTACGATCAATGGTGTTCCGCGAACAATATCAACGTAAACAAGTGCGATTGCCCGCAAAGTTTTTTTCTTTGATACCGATAAAAGACCAAATATCAGACCAAGGGTTCCCCCAATAATTAGGGACATTATGGTCAATTGAACAGTCATTCCAAGGCCTGCTAAAAGCCGTGGCCAGGTTTGTATAATCAGTTCTGGTATACTCACTTAAAACTCCTTTATAATGGATCTATTTATCCAATAGTCTTTACTCACTCGTGAGTAAAGACTATTGGATAACTTAGAGAAGTCATCTGTCAGCAGAGCTTTCTGCTGACAGATGACTTAATTAAACAATAGGATAAATTATTACTGACAGATTATTTTTTGATGTAGGTATCAAGAATCCTTTGGTATTCGCCATTAGCTTTTAAGTTGGCTAATCCCGTATTAAACATTTTAATCAGTTCAGGATTTTTTCCCTTTAATACTGCAAATCCATAAGAGCTTCCTTTTTGCATTTCACCAACTATTTTCAGTGTCACACCACTGGCAATGGCATCTCCAACTACTGGGTAATCTTCAAATAATGCTGCAGAATTTCCAGCTTTCACATCTTCATACATATTGGCTGAATCCGGGAATGAAACTGTTTCAAATCCGTACTGCGCTTTAATGGATTCTGCAAAGGTTGCGCCTTCAGTGCCATTTTTAACAGCAACTTTTTTTCCGGAAAGATCTGCATATGAATTTATGGTGTTATCCCCTGATGATACTGCCATCACGACACCTGAATCAAAGTATGGATCAGAGAAATCAAATGTAGCTTTTCTTGCATCTGTAATACTCATACCGGCGATCATGCCATCGGCTTGACCTGACGTTACTTCTCCGAGAGCAGCATCAAATCCGACTGCTTTAAGATCATATTTAAATCCCTGATCTGCAGCAATTGCGGCTAAGAGATCAATATCAATACCAACACGTTCACCTTTGTCATTTTCAAACTCAAATGGTTTGAATGTGGTATCTGTTGCAATCACATATGTTTTTGCGTCACTTGTTTTTGTTGTTCCGCTGGAACAGGCAGCAAGTGAAAAAATTATTGCGACTGCAAATAATAAAACACCGAGCTTTGCGATTCTTTTCATTTCTTTTCCTCCTAATATAATATTTGGGTGCATCTTTACTCAATACACCCGCTTTAATACAGTATGCAGTATATCATTTTTGTTGAAAATCCGCAATAAAATATTTAATCACCCAAGGTCATTTGAGCCTCACCTTTCATAATTCAATTGATTTAGAACTAAAAATCCGCACCAATGCACGATACCCTGTTGACTACTCCATTTCATCCTGTAAAACACCCGAAAACAAAACCCTAATCGCCCAAAAAAAGCAGCCATCTTTTATGAAAGATGGCTGCTTATATTTAGTTATTGACTGTCATTTTTCCGGATTTTCTGTCAGATATTTTCGAATGGTTTCGTAATCGCCTTCTGCAATAATAAATTCAGACTCAAGATTTTCAAGTATGACTTCTTCGGGCATAATCTTAATATCAGTATCTGCAACAGTACTACTTTGTTGATCCGCAATTGACACTTCTTTTTTATCTAGATTCATTTTTCTCTGATTAAGTCCGGCTTCAATGACATCAAGATCGTCTATTCGATTATTAATAAGTTTGGATAAACGAATGAGATCATCCAATACTTCATCCACCACAAATTGCTTATCGATGATAGCTTTAAGCTTTTCACGAATTAAATTTCCAGTGGCAATGATTTTTTCATCTCCGGTGATCGGAGTATAGGTTTCTATGGCATCATGAAAGTCTGACACCGCACCCTGTAAAAAATGGGTTTCTTCCATGGATTTTTCAATCTCACAAAAGAGGGTTCCCAATCGCAGCTCAATATCGAGAAAATCATCTTCATTTTCAAGATGAACGTCTTCCGACAATGCAGTCTTTTTTTTCGAAGTTTCATCGGTCGTCGGTGGCTTAGATTGCAGGTTGTCGTTTTCAATACTTTCATCGCCTTTTTCAACACTGGGTGGATTTTTAAATAATTCTTTCATGTTCACTGTTTTTTTTTGTGGTTGCACCTCTTGCCCAAGTTCTTCCAACACCGGAGTTGTGATCAAGGGAAGGACTACTGTCTCCTCGATAATTGGCACTTCTTCATGCACTGTTGCTTTAGGAACCGTTGTTTTCTCCAAGTTTGGTAATTCTACCGGTTTGGGTTCCGATGAATTAATCGGAGTCACAGGCACAGCCGTTGTCTCCGCACTTTGCTTTGGTTCTTCCATGTTTTTTGCCAGACTCAGCTTGATATCCTTTAAAAACTCGCTGGTTTGGTAGCGTTTCTCATTCTCAATGATTCCTGGTTTCGCGGATTCAGGACTATTTTGTGATCCTTTTTTTTCGTTTTCTAAAAGAGTCGTAAAAATACTGTCATATTCCGACTCTTCATCAGAATGAGTTAGCCATGTTTTACGATCTCCAGAACTTTCTTTTGTCTCAACGATTTTCGCCACTTCTTCATTTTTCTCAGCTCTTTCATCGTCATCTTTTTCATCTTTTTCATCTTTTTCATCTTTTTCATCTTTTTCATCATCTTTACCAATGAGGACCCACCATAGTGAATGGCAAATTAATACTATAATGAAATCAAAAATAGTAAGGCCAATGAAAAATGATAAGGGTACCTCCGGTAAAAGATACCAGCATATACCAAAGACAATCCCATTGCCGATGACCGAAATAAGTGCAGCAATAAATGGAATATTTTTTAGCAGTAAATTTCGATTTAAATCATACAATGCCATTATGACAACCTTAATAGCCACAAAAATCCCCATTAAAATAATAAAGATACTGGCATTCGGAAGTGTCATTAACACTTGATACGCCAATAAAAAAGCATAACCTGAAAGCGCTAAACCAATGATATCAAAAATCAGCAAGCTCCAACATTTTCTCAGACTTAATTTCATCGAATCACTCCTTGCTGTTTTTTCTCTTGGAAGTCTTTTTGTTATCCCTGGAACTTCCTTTATCCAAAGAAAGATTATTAAAGGTTGCTCCCAATTTATCTATTCCACCTGAACTTTGGTAAAAAGCTTCAATCTCCTGGAGCTTTTTATACTCACGATTAAGGGTTTCTTCCTTGCGATTGACTTCCTCATGACGCTGTTTCAAAATGTTAAGAGCCGTTCCAAGAGAGTCTAACATTTCCTGAACCATTTTTTCCCGTTTTTCGATATTTGTCAATTGTTCGTTCAGATCTTCAGCCTTATATTCAGGGGTTGTCCCTTCATTTTTCAGCAATCGTTCTTCTTCTTCCTTAATATCCTGAAACACACGTTCAAAATTTCCCTTCCCTTTAATGAGAACCTTATCTCGACGTGGTCTGCCCCCGGATTGAGGTGTTTCTTTACCTACAGTTTTTAAAATCAGAGATTTTAACTCATCATCCTTTTTTAATATCAGCTTTTCTAAATCTTCAATTCTCGACTCAACATATTCAAAGTACTCATTCTTACCACTGAGTTCCGGTTCTTTTACCATATTTAGTCCCACTCCTGTTATTTCAATTTAGATGTATAACACTATTTTCTATTATAACAAAGATTTTGTAAAATGTATAATAAGATTTTATATTCCCCTGATATTTCTTCTTGACCATAATTATTTACATTTTATTTACAAGTATGGTATAATGATAAACTTAAACTGAACATTTTCAGGATAAGCGACTCATTTCCAAATTTAATTGCACCTATGCTCTATCACAAGTCTTTAAATCTGCACATCTTCACACTGTTTTTTATTTTGTGAGGAATTTCCAAATGAGGTATCAATATTGAGCAAACGAAAAAAAAGTGTTATAGAAAATAGACGCACCCCCACTTCTAGACCACAGCCGAAAGAGAATTCAAGACAGGAAAATCGACGATTGGAATCTCCTCCACCGGCAAATCGCAAAAAGTCGAAAAAAAGCAAACAACATCATGGGTTTAAAAAATTCTTTAAAACCATCATTATGCTTGTGATCATACTTTCGATTACTGGTTTTGCGGTTAACGCATTTTTCCTGGGGAATGTCAACAGTGATCTCCAGGGAAACCTGAATCAGTACGGTATCAGTAGCGATGCTGCTGCTATGGCCAAGCAACACAAAATTGTTAATGTTGCTGTTTTTGGTGTTGACGGCCGGGATGATGTTGAAGGTGACCGAACGGATACCATTATGATTGCCAGTGCTGACTACGAGCACAGCAAGATTAAGGTAACCTCTCTTATGCGGGACACCTACGTTTATGTTAACGATAAATACGGGTACGATAAGCTAAACGCGGCTTATGCTTTTGGCGGCCCTACAATGGCACTCCAAACCATAAACCAAAATTTTGATACCGCCATTACTGACTATGTGACCGTTGACTTCACGGCTATGGTCTCAATGGTTAACTCCGTTGGGGGTATTACCATTGACATTAAAACCAAAGATGAATTATATTGGGTAAATCAATATCTTAATGATGTGAATGAGAAAGTAAATTCCGACTCACCACAATTGGAGGAAACAGGTCCCCAGACTGTGGATGGTTCCCAGGCTTTGGCCTATTGTCGAGTCCGTTATGTTGGTGACGGCGACTTCGATCGAACCCTCAGACAACGTACTGTTTTTGAGCAGGTCTTATCCAAGGCCCTTGACCTCAGTGTGATTGATCAATATAAGCTACTCATGGGAACACTTCCCTATGTGAAAACGTCACTGAGCACTTTTGAAATCATTAAATACGCAGGTAACCTTGCCCTTATGTCCAGTAAAACCATTGAACAAACCCGATTACCAACCGATGATTCTAATGCTCTGGACAACATTGACGGTGTGTCCTATGTTATCCCTGATACCCTTGTTGACAATATTAAGTCCCTTTACACCTTCATTTTTGAAGAAGACTATACCCCTTCAACAACTGCCAGCGACATCAGCGAAGAAATCAGTGCCACACTTAATGGCACCTCTGAGGATTCATATTACTATGAGGAAGAAGCCAATGTTTATTAGAACAATAGAGTAGCCCTATATCAAATGATATAAGGCTGCTTTTTAGTTGACCCGGATTTCGAGTAACAAGGGCTGCAGGTACTGAAACACCTGCATTCCTCGTTTTTTTTCTGTCACTATCTTCTTGTATATTCCGACCGGTGAACTCCATTTGCACGGTCATTTAGATCCAGCTTCACGGAGGATGAGATCCACCCTCACGGAAGCTGATCCAATCGTAACTAACTGCTAATTCTCAGAATCATCGTGACCATGAGCAAGGCGATAGATCTGCTCGCACCACTCATCGGTTTCCATGGGATCCTGATTATTATATAACAACTGAATATAGACCTTATAAGCCGGATTATCCCAATAACTCCCAGTCAGATCGGACAGGATATCACTTCTCAGATATTCATCGTAAGGATATTCCAGATGTTTGCTCAGCTCAATAATTGTCGGGGTCCGGATTAATGTGAGTATTCCAATGGAATAGTGCATGCTTTCCGATGTTTGAGAGCAGTGTTTCCGATGATTCAGAGCAGTGTTTCCGGAGCCAGTGCAATTGCGTTATAATTGTTTTATGCACAAGCAATTGTGTAAATACAATTATGGAGGTCGATAATTATGGTGAATTATCGAGAAATAATCCGGCTGAAAAGCCAGGATTACAGTACCACAAGTGTTGCTACCAGTACTGGTAGCTCACGTAACACGGTTACCGAAGTTTGGCAGCTGGCACAGGATAAAGACATTAAATGGCCGATTCCAGATGAACTGACCAATCCGGATATGCAGACAATTCTTTATCCGGATCGCGCCTGCATCAATGGCAGGAAACTTCCTGACTTTGAATACGTTCATAATGAACTGGCCAAACCCGGTGTAACGCTTTCCCTGCTTTGGGCTGAGTACTGCGAGCAGTGCCGAAATGGGCAGGTCATTCCTTATCAGCATTCTCAGTTTAACGA